>ERZ808259.68-NODE-68-length-72028-cov-4.507663_pt1 | contig 72028 bp, 64 predicted proteins | sample MGYA00521279_ERZ808259 | MGnify/ENA primary metagenome ERZ808259 (study PRJEB31516, sample SAMN03275586) | gut metagenome | biome: mammalia-associated habitat; material: feces | host: Papio cynocephalus | place: Kenya | collected 2012-07-27 ...
GCAATTTTATTCATTAGACAAAATTTTTACGGATTTTACAAGAAAAAACGGGCGGTCAGACCAGAACGCCCCGTTTTACCGCGTCGTTTTCCGCCGTGTCGGGGGTGAAAACGATAAAATCGTCCGTTTTGTCAACTCTGACCGTTCCCGTGTAGTTCAGCGCCGTCAGCGTTTGCGTGAAAATGTTGCGAACCGCGGCGTCGAAATCGGGCGGCAAAGCGTTTTGATGCCGCAGGATCAGGTCGAACCGGCGGGTTTGGCGGTGCGCCAACCCCTCCAGCTGCATTTTCCCCAAACGGGTCAGGTTGACATCCACGGCGAACCGGACGCCCGCCTGTTTCCGGTCGGTTTGCGCGCGGCGGAATTCGTCCGCGTTCGGGCGTTGCAGGTACAGCGACACGGGTTCGACGACCGATCCCGACAACAGCGGGATGTCCCACCCTTTCCATTCGTTTTTACCGTCCGTCGCTTTTTTGGCGGCGGTGGAAAATTCCCTCTCTAACCGTTTCAGCAGGCTTGCCCCGTTTTCCGTTTTTGCCAAAGCGGCGACGTTCGCTTCGCCGATGAAATCGCTAAACGAAACGCCCTGCGCCGCGGCGTTCATATATGACAGCATCAGCGCGGGCAGCTTGCCGCCCGTTTGCGGCAAGGCGGCCTTGACCGCCTCGAACGCGGTTTCGTCGGTTTGGCGCAACGTGTCCAGCGCGTGCGTCAAAACCGTCCATGTGTTTTTAAATTCCGGCAGGGGCGTTTTTTCCAAAACGGGCGCGGCGGGGACGGCGGGCGGCAAAATCTTGACCGAAACGGGCGTCAGGTGCGGCAGCCGGACGGCCGTGTCCAACGCCAGCGCGCCGGATTTCGTCGCGATCAGCACGGGGCGGCTGTTGTCGGGATGAAAGACGATGCCCTTTAAAACCGGCGCGTCTTTGACGGCGGATTCAGGCGGTTGAAACGGCAAAGGCGGCGCGGCGGACGCGGGCTTTGCCGGAATGCCGGGCGTCGGCGTGCCGTCAAAAGCAGGCGCGGCGGACGCGGCCGGTGTTTGCGCCGGAACGGGGGATGCCTTGATCGAAACGGAAACGGCGGCGGGAACGTCAATGGCGGGGGCGGGCGATTCAACGGCGACCGGTTGAACAACGGACGTTTCGACGGATGGAAGAGGGGACGGCGGAACGGGGACGGAAACGTCGGAAACGGGCGACGGTTGTTGCCGCGGTTGCGTCGTCGTCGGCGTTTCGGGGATGCCGCGCGGCATTTCGATGACCTTGACCAATTCGTCCGCGCCTTTTTGCGGCAGAGGGGCTTTGGTCAAATCGGCGGGAACATCCGGCGTTTGCGGACGCGTCAAAACGGGCAGGGCGTTTTGTTCCGGCGTCAGTTCGACGGCGACGGGAGCGTCCGGCGGCAACGGCGTTTCAAGGGGAATGTCGTCGATTTCCGCGATCAGCGCGGCGACCTGTTCGGGGACGGATCGCACGACGAACGCCTGTGTCGCGACGGGGCGGACGGGGGCGGCGGAAACAGAGGCGGCGGGCGTCGTTTCCGGCGTTGTCGTCATGGTTTGCGCGGCTTCGCCGATGTCGGGCAACGGCGCGGAAAAATGAATCCTGAAGCTGACGGCGTCTTTAAATTCGGGGGACAGAATCTTGATCGTGACGGGGGTGGCGAGGGGCGGGACGTGGGCGGGTTTGACGCGCAAAACCAGTTGTTCGCCGTCGGGGATGGCCAGTGTCAGGACGGGTGTTTGATCGGGCGTTTCCGGCGGGGTCAGCACGGCCGGCAAAACCGATCCCGCCGGCAGCGTCCGTAATTGTTCGGGGGCGTCAACCAGCGTCACCGCCGTTGAAAACGCGGACGGAGCAGTCAGACCCAAAGCTTGAAACGATGTGACGGGACTGCTCATGATCGGGGTTATTCCTTGGTCAGCCGTTGGGCGATGGCCAGAACGTCCTCGGCCGCTTCGGTGTTCGGGTGGCGGCGCAGGATGGACGTTTGGTTGCGGATCGCGTCGCGCACGCGCGTGTCGCGGCGGATCACGCCGGCCAACGGCGGGGAAATGCGCAGGAATCCTTGGCACGCTTTGAGCAAGGTCGTATAGGTGCGTTCGCCTTCGCGGTACGAATTGGCCGAATTGACGACGATGCTGATGTCCGGCTGCTGCTGTTCCATGCAGATCATTTTGATAAAGGCGTAGGCGTCCGTCAGCGATGTCGGTTCGTCCGTGCAGACCATCATCAGCTTCGCCGCGCCCGACGCGAACAGACGCACGGGTTTTTCGACGCCCGCACCCAAATCGACGATGACGCGGTCGTATCCCCCCGCCAGAATGCGCAGGTCGTCGTTGATCAGTTGCAAACGGCTGATCGGCACGTTGGACAGGCTGCCCGACCCCGAACGGCCGGCGATGATGTCGAAATTGCCGTCGTCGTAATGGCAGATTGCTTGATTCAGCGTGATTTTTCCGGCGATGACGCTGCCCAGATCGTGCGCGGGCATCAATCCCAGCTGAATGTCGATGTTCGCCAACCCCAAATCGCCGTCGAACAACAGCGTTTTCAGCCCGCTTTGCGCCAATGCGTGCGCCAGCGTGATCGAAAACCACGTTTTGCCGACGCCGCCTTTGCCGGACGCGACGGCGATCATGTTGCGCACCTGCGGCCGCGCCACCTTTCTGGGCGCCAAGGCCAACACCTGTTCGGAATTGTTTTGCGTAGTTGACGTATTCATGATTTTTTCCTTGTAACAGAATCGGATTCTTCCGATGACATCAAAAGCAGGCGCGCCAAAGAAACGGCGTTGATCGGGGACAGCCCGCGCGTGACGTTGGGGCTCATGCTGGCTTCGCACAGGGTCAACCGCCCCGCGTCGGCCGCGGCCAGAACCCCGCCGAAACGGCGCGCGGCGTCCAATCGGGTCGCCAGCAGGTAAATCGCCCCCGCGTCGGCGAACGCTTCGGCCGTTTCGACCGATTCCTGCGGATCGACGCCGGCCGGCATGACCAGAACGGGCAAAGCGTCGGCGGATTCGATGTACGCCGCCAGAAATTCCATGTCTTCGGGTTGGAAGGGGTTGAACGCCGGCATATCAATGAAAATCAGGTCGCACGTTTTGCGCAAAGCCGTGATGTGCGACTGCAGGTTTTCGGGCGACCGCGCTTTGAGCAGCGTCACGTCCAGAATGTTCGTGAACGCGACCAGCTGTTCGATCGCGCCGGCGCGCACGGTGTCGGCGGAAATCAATCCGACCTTGCGCCCCGACAGGCACGCGCGCGTTGCCAGTTTTCCCGTGATGACGGTTTTGCCGCCCCCCGCCGCGCCCGTCAGCATGAACGCCTGCCCCTTGATTTGTTCGGGCAGGGGGTGGAACGTGAACACGGTGTCCAGCGCCGACGCGAACGCGACCAGATCGCTTTTCTTTTTGGCCGTCCCGACGCGCATGACGATTTTTTCGATCAGTTGTTCGGGCAGGGCGTGATAGCTCAGGGTTTCGCGCACGGATTGCTGGAATTCCGTTTCGGACGGTTCTTCGCCGTACAGGCGTTCGATTTCCTCGTCGCGCGCGGATTCCTCGATCGCGGCGGTCAGGCGGACGCCCGCGCCCGTTCCCAACCGCTGGGTCGAAACGATGATCGCGTTTTCCCCCAGCTCATGGCGCAACTGATCCATGGCTTCGGACATTGTGGGGGCGGTGTAGGTCTTTATTTTCATTTACGGTTCCTAGATCTGGCCTACGGTTCTGATTTTGGCGCGCGGGTGAATCTCATTTTGCGATATTACCACAGTCGAGGGACGAAATCGCTCGATAATTGAACGGACATAAGGACGAATGCCGGGGCTGGTCAGCAAAACGGGCGATTCTCCGCGGGCGGCCTGCTCTTCAAAGACCTGGCGCACGCGCAAAATAAATTTCTGAATCTGGCTGGGCGGCATCGAAAGCTGCTTTTCCTCGCCCTGTCCGGACAGGGACTCGGCAAAATGCTGTTCCCATTCGCCCGACATCGCGACCAGCGGAATGATCCCGTCGGGGCCCGCCGCGGCGTTCGATATCTGGCGCGCCAGACGCGACCGGACGTGTTCCGTGATCAGCATCAGGCTTTGCGTGACGGAACACGCTTCGGATATTCCCTCTAAAATGGTGGGCAGGTCGCGGATCGACACGCGTTCGTTCAACAGGTTTTGCAAAACGCGCTGGACGCCGCCGACGGTGATGCGTTTGGGGATCAGCTCTTCGACCAGTTTCTGCTGATCCTTGTCCAGTTCGTGCAGCAGCTTTTGCGTTTCCGTGTAGCTGAGCAGTTCGGACATATTCGCCTTGACCAGTTCCGTGATGTGCGTCGTGATGATCGTCGGGCAGTCCACGACGGTATAGCCGCGGAACATCGCGTCTTCGCGCGCGGTCATGTCGATCCACATCGCCGCCAATCCGAACGTCGGTTCTTTCGTCTTTTCCCCCGACAGGGTGATTTCCTCGCCGCGCGGATCCATGACCAGCAGTTTGTTCGGGCGCAGTTCGCCGCGTCCGGCCTCGGTTTCCTTGATGTAAATGACATAGGTGTTCGGCGGCAGGCGCATATTGTCCTGAATGCGCACGGACGGCATCACGAACCCCATTTCCAACGCCAAAGCCCGACGCAGGGCTTTGATCTGGTCGGTCAGGCGGCGGTTCGACGTGTCGTTGATCAGCGACAAAAGGCTGTACCCCAGTTCCAGCCGCACCAAATCCATTTTCAAAACGCTGGAGATCGGTTCTTCGACCACGGGAGGCGGCGTTTCGGGCATTTCGGCCTCCAGCCGCTCGGCTTCCCTTTTCGCCTGCTGTTGTTGACGGATCAGGAAATACGCCGTCGCCCCCGACACCGCGCTGAGGAACAAAAACGGCGCCGCGGGCGTGCCGGGCAGGGTCGCCAGCATGAACGACAAAAACGCCGTCATGCCCAGCGATTTCGGATAATGCGACAGCTGGCCGAACAGCACTTTTTCCGTGCCGCCGGAAATGCCGGCCTTGGACACCATTATGCCGGCCGCGACGGAAATGATCAGCGCGGGAATCTGCGACACCAGACCGTCGCCGACCGTCAGACGCATATAGGTGTCGGCCGCTTTCATAAACGGCATATTCTGCTGCAAAACGCCGATCAAAATGCCGGCGATGATGTTGATCGCCGTGATGACCAACCCCGCGATCGCGTCGCCGCGCACGAATTTCGACGCGCCGTCCATCGCCCCGTAAAAGCTGGATTCCTGCGACAGCTCGTCGCGGCGTTTGCGGGCTTCGGGTTCATCGATCAGCCCCGACGACAGATCCGCGTCAATCGCCATTTGCTTGCCGGGCATCGCGTCCAACGCGAAACGCGCGGCGACTTCGGCGATACGGCCGGAACCTTTGGTGATGACCATGAAGTTCACCAGAACAAGGATCGCGAACACGATCACGCCGATGATGAAATTGCCGCTCATGATAAAACCGCCGAACGCCGCGATGACGTGGCCGGCGGCTTCGGGGCCGCGGTATCCGTTCGACAGGATCAAACGCGTTGACGACAGGTTCAACGCCAGCCGGAACAGCGTCGTGATCAGCAAAACCAGCGGAAAGGACGTGAACTGAATCGGTTTTTCAATGAAAATCGACGTCATCAGCACCAGCACCGAAAACGTCAGGGACAAGGCCAGCGCCACGTCCAACAGCCACGGCGCCAGCGGCAAAATCAAAATGACCAGCATCAAAACGATGCCCAGCGCCAAAGCGATGTCCGACCGTTTGCCTAAGGAAAACAGCCCTTGCTTGATATCGGCGGAAGACGGGATCGCGCCTGCTTTGACGGGTTCGTTGGCCATTCACTTATCCGAAATCGTTGGGGGCGGGGGGAACGGGCGTGCCCTCTTCCATATACTGTTTCAGCTTGTTGCGCAGGGTGCGGATGGAAATGCCCAGAATGTTCGCCGCGTGCGTGCGGTTGCCCAGCGTGTGTTTCAACGTGCTGATGATCAGATCCTTTTCCACGTCGGCGACCGTCCGCCCGACCATGCCGTCGCCGCCGGAAACGGATTGCGCGCCCGCGGTTTCGTCATCGCGCGGTTCTTCGGTCAGCAGAATGGCGTCGTCCGAAATCTCCGCCCCCGTTGACAGCAGAACGGCGCGGTGGATCGTGTTTTCCAATTCGCGCACGTTGCCGCGCCATCCGTACCCCGACAGCCGGTCGGCCGCCCCCCGCGACAGGGGTTTGACCGGAATGTCGTTCATTTCCGAATACTTTTTGATGAAATGTTCGGCCAGCGGGATGATGTCGTCCCTGCGTTCGCGCAAGGCCGGAATGGCGATGTTGACGACGTTCAGGCGGAAATAAAGGTCTTCGCGGAACGTTTTGTTTTTGACTTCCTGCAGCATATCGCGGTTGGATGTCGCCAGAATGCGCACATCGACATCCACCGGTTTTTTGCCGCCGATGCGGTCGATTTGCCGTTCCTGCAGCACGCGCAGCAGCTTCGCCTGCAGCCGGATGTCCATTTCGCTGATTTCGTCCAGCAGTAGCGTGCCGCCGTCGGCTTCCTCGAATTTGCCGATGCGCCGCGCGACCGCGCCCGTGAACGCGCCCTTTTCATAACCGAACAATTCGGATTCCAGCAGGTTTTCCGGAATGGCCGCGCAGTTGACCGCCACGAACGGCGCGGCGGAACGTTTGGAATTCGCGTGGATGTATTTGGCGATGACCTCTTTGCCCGTGCCGGATTCGCCCGTGATTAAAACGCCGGCGGTGGACGGGGCGATCTGTTTGGCCAGCTGCAAAACGCGTTCCATGGCCTTGTCTTTGTAAACGACGGGCGTCGTCTGCATGGAAAAGGCGGACAAAACCGCGCCGATCAATTCGGCGTCGGGGGGCAGGGGGATGTATTCTTTCGCGCCGGCCTTGATCGCTTTGACGGCGGCGCGGGCGTCCGCGGCAACGCCGCAGGCCACGACGGGAACGCATATCCGTTCGGCGTCCAGCCGTTCGACCAGCGAATAGATGTCCAGCTTGACATCCGCCATGATCAAATCGGCGCCCTGTCCGCCGCGCAGCAGATCCAACGCCTGTTCAACCGTTTCGGCGTGCGCGACGGAACCGCCCTTTTTAATGGCGATTTGGCTGGCGGCGCCGATTTGCCCGTCCATGGATCCGATTAACAGCAGACGCATATCTTTCCCCGTCCTTTAATTCAAAATGGTCAGTTTCTTTCCGCTTTGATGATTTCCGTCATCGTGATGCCCAGCCGGTCTTCGATCACGACGACTTCGCCGCGGGCGACCAAGCGGTTGTTGACGTAAATGTCGATCGCTTCGCCGATTTTGCGATCCAGTTCGACCACTGCGCCGCGTCCCAGTTTCAACAGCTGGTGCACCTGCATACTGGATTTGCCCAAAACGGCGGAAACCTGAACGGGAACGTCGTAAACCGCTTCCAATTCGGCGGACGATTTCGGTTTTTCCGGAATTTCCTCGTTGAACCGGTTGGAACCCGATTCGGCCGGACGGCGCGGCGCGTTTTCGTCCAGTTCGTTCAGGCTCAAATCCTCCTGATCCTCGGCGTTGAAAGTGTTTTCGGGTGTATCGGCCATTTTTTATTCTCCGGTTGACAAAGCGTTGTTCGACGGCGCGGCTTGCGCGTACAATTTTAGCAGTTCTTCGGTCTGATTCAAAACATCTTGCGTTTTTCGTTCCAATCCGCCGTTTTTCCATTCGATCCGGCAATCCCCGACGGGCAGGGAATCGTCGCGCACGACCGCGATTTGACCGCCGAACGATTCCCGTTTGACCAAAGCGGCCAGCATCGGTTTGATCCGGTCGGCCAGCTGCGGGTTCAGGCGCAGGGATATTTTGGGTTCGTCCTTTAAAAAACGGAAATTCTTTTCCAGCAGGGCGGCGATTTCTCCGGTCGCGTGGCGTTCGGACAGCGCCGGAACGGCTTTGCGGCACACGGCCATGGCGAAATCGACCGCCGCGGCAAACGCCGCCTGCGAATCGTTTTGCGACCGCGCCAGCAATTCCTTGACCGAATTGGCGATGACGTTCAGCGTGTCCGACGTTTGTTTTTCAACGGACTGCATCGCTTCCTGCCACGCGGCGGCGCGCCCGTCCTCCAATCCCTGCCGGTATCCGTCCTCGCGCGCGGCGGCCTTGGCGGCGTCCATTTCGTCCTGCGTGAAAACGGGCTTGACCGCCTGTTCCAAAGCCTCTTGCGCGGCTTGAACGGTGGCCTGCAATTCCTCGACGGGCGAGGGGGCGGATTCGGTTTCCTCGGCGGGCGTTACGTCGGGTTCGGCAGCGGGCGGTTCAACCGCGTCCGGCGCGCTTTGCGGCGGTTCGTTTTCGTTATCGCTCGACAGAGCTTCCGAATTTTCGGCGATCTGTTCGTTGATCGTGTCCAGCAGCTGCGAAATCGACGGGATGCCGTCAACGGATTTGGCGGACAGGTCTTCCGGCGCGGACGGAGCTTCCTCCTCCGGTTCGTCAAACCGCCTGTCAAACATGAATTTGTATTCTTTCGCCATAACCGTCCGCTTTCAGGAAATCAGTAGATCAGCTCGTCCTGCGAACCGCCTTCGGAAATCGTGATTTCGCCGTTGTTCGCCAAATCCTTGGCGGCCTGAACGATGACGGCCTGCGCGTCGTCCACGTCGCGCAGACGCACGGGGCCCAAAGCCTCCATGTCTTCTTTCATCATCTTGCCCGCGCGTTCGGACATATTCTTGAAGAACAGGTCTTTGATCACGTCGGACGCGCCCTTCAAAGCGATGCTGAGCTTTTCCTTGTCCACGTTGCGCAGTAACACCTGAATGCCCAGCGAATCCAGACGGGTGAGATCCTCGAACGTGAACATAAGGGATTTGATGCGTTCGGCGGATTCGCGGTTGCGTTCCTCCAACGCGGCCATAAAGCGGCTTTCGGCGTTGCGATCCATATTGTTGAACATTTCGGCGATCAGTTCGTGCGAATCCTGTCGCGTCGTGCGCGCCAGATTGTTCATGAATTCGGTGCGCAGGGTTTGTTCCAATCCGTCCAGAACATCCTTTTGGATCGCTTCCATCCGCAACAGGCGCATGATCACGTCCATTGCGAACGATTCCGGCAGCAAAGCCAGAACCCGCGCGGAATGGTCGGGTTTGATTTTTGACAGGATGACGGCGACCGTTTGCGGGTATTCGTTTTTCAAATAGTTTGCCAAAACCTGTTCGTTGATGTTGCCCAGCTTGTCCCACATGGTGCGTCCGGCGGGGCCGCGGATTTCTTCCATAATGCTGGCGACGCGGTCTTTCGGCAACGTTTTCAGCAACAGGCGTTCCGTGTTTTCATAGTTCCCGATCATGGTCGAAGGGCCGGAAATCGAACCGGCGAATTCCAAAAACAGCTTTTCAACCGTTTCGGACGGAATGGAACCCAGCGACGCCATAACGACGGACAGTTCGCGGATCTCTTCGTCCTCCAACAGCGACATGATTTTGGAAACGTGGTCTTCCGACAGGGACATCATCAAGATCGCGGCCTTTTGCGGGCCGGTCAGGTTGTAGTAGTTTTCAACCGATTTTGCCATGGTCGCGTTCCCTCATTCTTCCGAATACAGCCAAGAGCGGATGATGTTGACCGCCGCGTCCGGATGCTGGTCGATGATTTCCCCGATTTTGCGGATCGAAGACGCTTTGACGCGTCCTTCGACCTTGGCGATGTCGATCAATTCCTCCAGCTGTTCCGTTTCCGTCATGGCGTTCGACGCCCCCGGCGGTGCCAGTTGTTGAAAATCCTCTGTCGGAGCCATAAGCAAATTTTCCTCTTCCTCTGTTTCGGGCTGTTCGAACGCTTTGACGATCAACGGACGGATTACCAGCAAAATGACCAGTACCGCCACCAGCGCGACCCCCAAACCTTCAACCATTCTGATAACCTCTTTTTTCGTGAAGCCCATGAACATGACCGGATCTTCCATCCGCAGCAAATCGTCCGGATTGAAAAACGGCAGGTTGATGACTTCGACCGTGTCGCCGCGCGTCGCGTCGTATCCGACCGCCGACCGCACCAGTGTCGTCAGCAATTCCATTTCCTTTTCCGTGCGGGGGATGTATTTCCGCGTGCCGTCGGGCTGCAGTTCGTACGTCCCGTCCACGATCACCGCGACGGACAGGCGTTTGATCACGCCGTTCTTACGCACTTGGCTGATCACCTGTTTGGAAATTTCATAGTTGACCGTTTCTTCGCTGCGGTTGGATTGCTGTTTGACCTGATTGGCGTTTTTCGTTTCGGCGTCGGGCAGGTTCTGTTCCACGCTGACGATCGGTTCGCGTTCGTCGGATTGCGAGTTTTCCTCGATCGTTGTTGAAGAACGCAATACCTGTTGGTCGGGGTCGTAGATTTCTTTGTTCACGACCACCTGATCGAAATCCATTTCCAGCGACGCTTTGACCCGCACCTTTTCCTGACCGACGGACTGTTCGATCAACTCCTGCACCGACCGGATCAGGCGCGCTTCCTGATCGCGGCGCATTTCCTCGTTCGTCGTCATCTGCATTTGTTCGTCGTCGTCGAAACTTTTGGTCAGCAAAGTTCCGCGCGCGTCCATGATCGAAACGTCCTTCGCCTGCATTTTCGGCACGGCCGAAGCTACCAGCCGCTGAACCGCCTCGACCTGTTTGGACGACAGCTTGGCCTTGTCCTCCATCCGGATGATCACGGACGCCGACGGTTTTTGTTCCTCGCGCGAAAACATTTCGCGTCGGGGCAAAACCAAATGCACCCGCGCCGCTTTCACCTTGTCGATCGCTTTGATCGTTCTGGCCAGCTCGCCTTCCAGCGCGCGCAACATCTGCAGGCTGATGATGTCGTGACCGACGCCGGGGGATTGCGCCTTGTCGAAAATCTCGTACCCCACGACGCCGCCTGTGCCCGTCGTTTCCGCCAGCTGCACCCGCAGTTTCAGCGCGTCCGCCGCCGGCACATGGATTTCCGTGCCGTTTTTAAACAGCTTATAGGGGACGTTCTGTTCTTCCAGCTGGGCGATGATCTTTTTCGTGTCCGCCGGATCCAATTCGTTGAACAGCACCGACATTTCCGTAGAACCCAGATGCGTCGCCAGATAAATCAGGAAACCCATCAGGAAAATCAACACGCCGCCCATCGCCAGCAGCCGCGTCGTTCCCAAATTTTTCAAAGTCTGCAGAAATGAATTCACCGTCGCACCCTCTAAAGCCCCATGCACACAAAATAGGCTTTATACTATCAGCATATATATAACAAGGGAAACTAAAAAAACACTTAATAAAACGCTAAAGGAAAACGGCGCACAAAAAACCCCTTGCCGAGGCAAGGGGTTTTGAAAACGGATAACCGTCGATTAACGCGAATAGAATTCGACGACCAGATTCGGTTCCATCTGCACGGGATAGGGAACGTCGGCCAGTTTCGGCATATGCAAAAACGTGCCTTTGCCCGCTTTGTGGTCAACCTGCATATATTCGGGAACTTCGCGTTCGGCGGACGCTTCGGCTTCCAGAACGATGGCCAGCTGACGGGATTTTTCACGGATGGAGATTTCGTCGCCTTCCTTGACCTGATAGGACGGGATGTTGACGCGCTTGCCGTTGACCAGAATATGGCCGTGGTTCACGAACTGACGGGCGGCGAAAACGCTGGGAACGAATTTCATGCGGTAAACGATGGCGTCCAAACGGCATTCCAGCAGGCCGATCAGCAATTCGGACGTGTCGCCCGTGCGGCGGATCGCTTCGGCGTAGTATTTGCGCAACTGCTTTTCGGAAACGTTGCCGTAATAGCCTTTCAATTTCTGTTTCGCCAGCAACTGCGTGCCGTAATCGGTCGGTTTGCCTTTATGCTGACCGTGCTGGCCGGGGCCGTAAGCGCGTTTTTCAACGGGGGATTTGGCTCTGCCCCACAGGTTGACGCCCAGGCGGCGGTTGATTTTGAATTTAGCGGCTAAACGCTTAGACATTTTTCATGTACTCCACATAATTTATTGTTGTTGTCCCGATAGTTCGCACCCGCTGTTTCAGGGGCGACGGGGCGGCGAACCGTCCGCATTCTCGGAAATAGGGCTGAAGTTTGGCAAAAAAACGGGGGATTGTCAACCGTTTATTGCTTTTTCGCGCCCGTTTTCGCAACGGGAACGGCCAAAGCGTCGTTCTTGTCGTTCAATTTGCGCGTCAAATCGGCGACATCCCCGCCGTTTTGCTGCAAAATCGCGGCGTATTCGTTGCGATAGCTCATCAGCATGCTGACGCCTTCGACAATCAGGTCGGCCAGTTTCAATCCGTCCTTTTTATCGGTGACGCGCCACACGACCTCCACGTCGTTTTCGGTGTTCGGAATGTCGATTTTCGACGTGACGTAAAAATCGCCCTTTTCGCTTTTGCGCGCGCCTTCAAAACGGATGGTTTCGCCGCCGTAATCGGCGAATCGTCCCGCCCATGTGCGCACGATGTTGTCGGTCAGCGCGGTTTCGTACGCTTTCAGCTGTTCCGGACCGGTCGTTCTGGCAAAACGCCCCAGCGTGAACCGCGCCGACGTTTTGATGTTGATTGCGGACAGGAAAATGCGGCGGAACGCGTCCTGCCGCTGTTCCAGCGTTTTGGCGGGTTTGACAACGTCGGCCATGATTTCGTCCGCCAGTTTTTTGGCAAAAGCCTCCGCATCGGCGGGTTGTGCGGCGAACGCGGCCGACACCGTGAAAAGCAGGGATGAAAACAGGATGATGAGTTTTTTCATAAATTTTCCTCTATTCGTCAAAGTCGTCCTCTAATGAAAATTCATAAGAGGCGGTGTTGTCGCCGGATGCGGCCGTTCCTTTGGCCTTTTCGATCGTTTGTTTGCGGTATTGGCGGGACATGGAACGCATGGTCGCGTAGAAATCCAGCGACGTGCGGCGCGTTTCGTCCATCAGATCCAGCGCGTTGTCGTAGGCGGCGACGACTTCGACGGCGTCCACTGCCCAAATGGCGCGTTTCAAATCGTCGTTGTCGTTGTGCGCCGGAACGTATGTCATCGGGTCAAGCGCGATGTCCGCGGCCATACCGGTGGCGTCGCGCACGTTGGAGGGGCCTAAAAACGGCAGCACCAGATAGGGCCCCGACGGCACGCCCCAAACGGCCAGCGTCGTTCCCAATCCTTGATAATTCGGCGGGATGCCCATTCTGTCCGCCACGTCGAACACGCCGAAAAATCCCAGCGTCGAGTTGATGACGAACCGCGACGCGTCCAATCCGGCGTTTTTGAAATTCAACTGCAACACGTCGTTGACAATGGTCAGCGGGGTTTTCAGGTTTGCCAGAAAAGTTCTGACCTTTTGCCGGAAACCGGATGTCGTGATCGCGCGGTATCCTTTGATCGCGGGGCGCAGGGCGTATTTGTCCGCGGCCATGTTGAACGCGAAAATCTTGCGGTTCAACGGTTCCAGCGGATCGTTCGTTTCGCGGTACGCGGCCAGCGCGACGGGATCGGTCGGGGGCGTGGCGCATCCCGCCGTCACCGTCAGAATCAAAGCAATCAGAAATAGTTTTGTTTTTCCAGACATGAGCGACAGATTACCCTCCTTGCGTCCGACAGACAAGTTTTTTCGGCGCGCGCCGCCTTTTTTACTTTTTTTAAAAGGAATTTACGTACAAATCAAACAGGAGGGTTTGAAATGCCTGAAAACGCGACAAATGAAACGGTTTCAGCCGATCGGCTGGTCGATACCCTGTTCGGCCCGCGGGCGGCGGACGGACGGACGGCGCGCCAGCGCGCGGCGGCGGACGAAGAGTTGCCCGATTATCTGTTCAACGTCCCCGACGACGCGTCGCAAGCGGGGCTGCCTCTGATTCGCGTGGCGCATTACCGTCCCAAAACGATCGTGCAGGAGGATGTCGCGGGGTTGATCCCCTATCTGGACGAGCTGGCGTTGTTTGAACGGCGCTGGGGATTCGTCAAGCAGGCCGGCGATCGGGAAAGCTGGTGCGCCCGAATGGATGCGGAGGCTGTACCCGTTTTGGAACGGCTGACCGGTTTGTGCCGCGAACGCCGGTTGCTGCACCCGCGCGCGCTGTACGCGTATTTCTATGCGGCGGCGCAGGGCGAAACGCTGCACCTTTATCGTGAAAACAAGCAGGATGTGTTTCTTTCCGTCGATTTTCCGCGGCTGAAAAACGGTGTGTGCGCGGTTGACAAAATCGCACGCGCGGATTCGGGCGTGTTCGACACGGTGGCCGCCGTTGCCGTCAACATGGGGCGCAGTGCGACAGAACTGGCGAAAAGCTGGCTGAACGCCGGAAAAGAGGTCGATTACCGGTTTTTAAACGGTTTCGCGCTGGAATCGGCCGAAGCGATGATCCGGTTGGCCGCCGCCCGCATCGCGCGCGAGGAATGCTGTCTGGGTGACGTGCATTTTCTGGGAACGGCAAAAACCGGCGATCCGGCGGTGCAATCGGCGTTGATCAAAATGCTGAATGCTGGCGCGATCGACATCGCGTTCAGCCGCAATTACCTGATGATGCCGGAATATTCCGCGCTGGCGCTGGTGTTCCCGCGCTGAACGGTCATCCGCGGGCGGAAATTTCCGATTCGACCGTCGGCAGGATGTCTTCAATTCTGTCAACATAGGTCAGCAGCTTCGCGTGTTCGGGGCGGACGTATCCGGCGGCGACCAGCGAATCAATCATTTTGCGCAACGGTTCCCAAAAACCGTCCGCGTTGTACATGATGATCGGTTTGTTCAATTCGCCCAGCTGTTTCAAGGTCATGACCTCGAAAATCTCGTCCAGCGTTCCGATGCCGCCGGGCAGGACGCAAAAGGCGTCCGACGCTTCCAGCATGGCGTCCTTGCGGGTGTGCAGGGACGGCAGGATCTTCAGTTCGCTAAGCTCGAAAATCTGTTCTTCGCGATCCTGCAACAGGGTGTTGATAATGCCGACGACCGTGCCGCCGTTGTCCAAAGCGCCCTTGGCGACCGCGCCCATCATGCCGACGTGTCCCGCGCCGTAAATCAGGCGGATGCCGCTTTCGGCCAGAATTTTGCCCAATTTCATGGCGTCTTTGACATAGCGGGGGTTCTTGCCGTCCGCCGAACCGCAAAAAACGCTTAAAGACTGAATTTTATACATTTCAACATTCCCGTTTAAGAAAAAGTAACGATATGACCGTATTATATAGAGCGATTTATTAACCATTCCTTGACGGTGCGAGGGACGATGCGCATTTTTGTTCTTATTTTCGCGGCGGCGGTTTCGCTTTCAGACGGGGCGGCGGCGCAAACGGTGGACGATTTGTTTTCCGACGAGGATTTTGAATCGTCCGAAATCGACCGGATGCAAAAGGAAACGGCCGAAAAAAACGCGAAAGAAGCCGCTGAAAAAAAAGAAAAAACACCGGCCGCGCAACCCGCCCGTCCCGCTGCGCCGATAACAACACCCGCCGCGCCCGCGTTGCTCCCGCCCGTGCGGATACCGGAACGGACGCCGGTTCAAACGCCGGCGCAAACCGCCGCGCCCAAAACGTTAAGCCTGCCCGTGCCGAAAATGCAGGCGATCACCGCGCCCGCGCCGTCTTTGCCGCAAATTTCGTCCGCGCCCGCGCCCGACCTGCCCGATCTGGGAAAGGGCGGCCAAAAGGCCGGTGAAGAGATGTCCCTGTTTGAAATGCGTTCCAAGAAAACGGGTAATCCGGACACGGACGTTTTAAAGCTGGACATTGCCGGCGTTAAATTGAAAATGACGCCGGAAGAGGTGATGCAAAACGCCGAAGAGGCCGGTTTCACCCTGAAATTCAAGGATTTGGAAACTCCGACGCTGGACAAGTGGAAATACCGCCGCCTGTGTATGGATATGAAGCTGTTCGCCGACAGAAGCAAAAAGGAATGCGTCAAAGACGCCGCGCGTCAAAGCGGTTCGGAATACATCAGCCGGCTGGTTTACGAAAATAAAAAACGGCGCGAAACGCTGACCGTGGAATTTACCAGCCGTTTTTCGGACAATCAGGCTTTCCGCATCCGCTATGTCAGCAAAGGTGACCATTCGTTGGGCACGACGGACGAGGCGCATTATTTCAAAGCCAAGCGGCGGCAGGAGTTTTTACGCCTGTTGATTACGAAATACGGCGTTCCGGATGACGAACAGGCTTTGCAATGGGGCGTTTCGGGCATCGGTGCGACGTTGCAGGCGGAGATATCCGATTCCTTTTTGGACGCGTCGCTGGTGTTGGAGGATCCGAATATGGAAACCGACGATTTCGACATCATGTCGATCGAGGACGCCAAAGAACCCGCGATCGAAAAATTCAGTTTTTAAGCCGCTTTTTCAACGGTTTTTAAGGCGGATTTTCAATACCGCCCCATGTCCAGCGATCCGCGCCCCAGCAGAACGGTTTTCTGTTGGTCGAACGATCCCGTGCGGTTGACGGCCTTGACCGTCAGGGAATAATAGTGTCCCTTTTCCACGCAGGGCGGCATATAGGGGTAGGGTTTGGACACATTGACACGGCTGGCCTTTTCCTCAAACGCGAATTTCGGCAGGGCGTAGGTTTCCCCCGGAACGGGCAGCAGGGTGGCGGTGCTTTCGCCGTTGTGGTAAAATCCGATCGACCCTTGGCCGCCGTTTTTGTTCAACGCCGGATTGTCCATATTGTCGATTTCCAAAATCAACAGGTTCGTTCCGTACGGAATGCCGGAAACGTACAGCGTCGGCGTGCTGCCCCGTCCGCCGTCGGCGCGGCATCCTTGGTGCGCGGCGATCCGGCGGCCGTTCCATTCCGACGGTTCGACGTATTCGACGGACAGGGTGGAAACGTGCGAACAGGCGTTCAGCGCGCAAAGGGACAACAGGCATAAAAACTGTTTTTTCATCTGGATTTTTCCGCTATTTTAACCAAAGGACATTTTCCCTTATACCATATTTTCGCCGATTGGACAGGATTTTATGTTTTTTGATACGCTCTTGAACGCTTTTTTTCCGCCGGTGTGCCCCGTTTGCGCACAAAGGGTGGACGTTTCGGGCGCGTTGTGCGCCGATTGTTTTTCGCGGCTGCAATTTCTGTCCGGAACGTTCGCGGAGGGCAGGGCGGCCGCGGTCGTATATGACGATGTCAGCAAAAAGCTGATCCTCGGGCTGAAATACGGGGACAGGACGGAGCTGGCCGGATTGATGGCGCGCCTGATGGTTAACGCGTCCGGCGGCGTTCTGGACGGGGCGGACGTGCTGACCGGCGTGCCGGTGCATTGGAAACGCCTGTTGGTCAGAAAGTACAATCAGGCGGATCTGTTGGCTTTCGCGGTGACGCGGCTGTGCGGCGTTCCAACCGACCCGATGCTGATCAGGCGGGTGAAATCGACGCCGAAACAGGGAACGCGCCGCGATCGTTTTGAAAACGTCAGGGACGCTTTCGCCGCCGATCCCGAACATCCGGTCAAAGGCAAGGTCGTCGTTTTGATCGACGATGTTGTCACAACAGGCGCGACCGCCGAATCATGCGGCCGCGTTTTGATCAAAGCCGGCGCGAAAGAGGTGCGGCTGCTGACGTTCGCCAAAGCCGTCGAAAAGGCCTAAACGCGGCCGTACACGTCTTCGTAACGGGTGATATCGGCTTCGTCCAGCAAATCGCCGGTTTGGACTTCGATGAAAACAAGGTTCGTGTCGCCGATGTTTTCGATGCGGTGTTTCGTTTTCGCCGGAATGAATATCGCCGTATTCGCGGGCGCGCGGATGATTTTGTCGCCGTTGGTGACCTCGGCCGTTCCTTCGGTGATGATCCAGTGTTCGTCGCGGTGTTCGTGGCTTTGCAGCGACAGTTTCTGTTTGGGGGTGACGACGATGCGTTTAACCGTGTGGCGGTCGCCCGTGTCCAAAATTTCCCACGTTCCCCACGGACGGGTGTCCGATGCGCCTTTTTCGTATTTCACAACCATGACCGTTTCCTTTGCAAAAGAATTTTCATCCTTATTACCCCGTTTTTCAAAAAAATGCACCTTATTTTCACGCATCCGCTTGCTTTGTCATATATATTAAGGTATGAATACACGGTTTGAAAGCAACATAACGGATATGGATCAATTCTATGGGACTTGTTGTTCAAAAGTTCGGCGGAACGTCCGTCGGCGATACGGACCGTATCAAAAACGTCGCTCAAAAGGTCAAAAGTGAAATCGACGCGGGCAATCGGGTCGTCGTCGTCGTTTCGGCCATGGCGGGTGTAACGAACCAGCTGGTGCGGTATTGTCAGGAAATTTCGCCCGATTACAGCCCGCAGGAATACGATGTCGTCGTATCCACCGGCGAACAGGTGACGATCGGGCTGTTGGCCATGGCGTTGCAGGCGATCGGCGTCCCCGCCCGTTCGTGGACGGGGTGGCAGGTGCCCGTTTTGACCGACAGCGCGGCGTCCAAGGCGCGCATCAACAAAATTGATGTCGAGGGATTGAACGAATGTCTGGCGCGGGGAATGGTTCCCGTCGTCGCCGGTTTTCAGGGCATTGACGGCGACGGCCGCATCACGACGCTGGGGCGCGGCGGGTCGGACACGTCGGCGGTGGCTCTGGCCGCCGTTTTGCACGCCGACCGGTGCGACATCTACACCGACGTGGACGGCGTTTACACGACCGATCCGCGCTTTGTGAAAAACGCCAGAAAGCTGGATCGCGTGACGTATGAGGAAATGCTGGAAATGGCGTCTTTGGGCGCGAAAGTCCTGCAAACGCGTTCCGTCGAACTGGCGATGAAATACCGCGTCAATCTGCGCGTGGTTTCCAGTTTTGAAAAAAATCCGGTCGGTACGACCATTTGCGACGAGGGGGATATCGTGGAAAAGGAAATTATCAGCGGCATTACGTGCAGCCGCGACGAAGCGAAGATCACGTTGGTCGGCGTTCAGGACAAGCCGGGCGTTTCCGCCGCCGTTTTCAACGCCATGGCCGAAGCCAACATCTGCATCGACATGATCGTGCAAAGCGATTCGCCGGACGGAACGCACACGGACATGACGTTCACACTGCCCGAATCCGATTTGAACAGGGCTTTGGCCGTTTTGGAAAAGGACAAAGCCGATATCGGATACCGCAACGTCATTTCCGATTCCGACTGCGCCAAAATTTCGCTGGTCGGCGTCGGCATGCGCACGCACACGGGGATTGCGCGGAAAATGTTCGAGGCGCTGTCCGCCAAAGGCATCAACGTGCAGACGATTTCCACGTCCGAAATCAAAATCAGCGTGCTGATCGCGGCGGAATACGCCGAACTGGCCGTCCGCGCCCTGCACAACGCGTTCCATCTGGAAAATAAGGAAAAGTGAAATGTTATCGAATGAAGAAGTCTTGGATCTGTTCTGGAAAAAGGGACGCGCGTTTTTAAACACGCGTTACGCCATCATGGGCGGGGCGATGTCGTGGGTGTCCGAACACAATTTGGTCGCCGCGATATCGAACGCGGGCGGTTTCGGCGTGATCGCGGGCGGCGCGATGCCCGCGGCCGTGTTAAAGGACGAAATCGCCAAAACGGCCGCTTTGACGAAAAACAGTTTCGGCGTCAACCTGATCACGATGCACCCGCATCTGGACGAGCTGATCGACGTCTGCATTGAAATGAAAATCAGCCACGCCATTTTGGCCGGCGGCATCCCGACCGTTCAGGCGATCAAACGGCTGAAAGACGCGGGGATCAGGGTGATGTGTTTCGCCCCCGCGCTGGTGCTGGCGAAAAAAATGGTCAAATCGGGCGCGGATGCGCTGATTCTGGAAGGAACGGAGGCCGGCGGTCATATCGGTCCCGTCGCCACCAACATTCTGGCGCAAGAGATTTTGCCGCACATGACGGACGTTCCCGTGTTTATCGCGGGCGGCGTCGGTTCGGGCGAAATGATGGCCGCGTTTTTGGGGCTGGGCGCCGCGGGGTGCCAGCTGGGAACCCGTTTCGTCTGCACGGACGAATGTATCGCACACCCGAATTTCAAACAGGCGTTCATCAGGGCAAACGCCCGCGACGCCGTCCCGACGGTGCAGATCGATCCGCGCTTTCCGGTTATTCCGGTGCGCGCGATCGTCAATGAGGGGACGAAACGCTTTATGGAATTTCAGATGGAAACCATTCAGAAATACCAGCGGGGCGAATTGGAATTGAAAGCCGCGCAAATGGCGATCGAAAACTTCTGGGGCGGCGCGTTGCGGCGCGCGGTCATCGACGGCGATGTCGAAAACGGTTCGCTGATGGCGGGACAGAGCGTCGGTTTGGTCAAAGACATCAAACCCGTTCAGGCCGTTGTTGACGAATTGGTGGCGCAGGCCGCGGACGCTTTGCGCAAATTGAACCGCATACCGGCTTGAATCGAAAAGGAAGACGATCATGACGCAGGATGATAAGGAAGAAAAAGCCGCGCCGGCCGAAACGCCGGAAACGCCGCAAGAACCGGAAACGGTCGGGACTTTGCTGCGCAAAACCCGCTTGGCCAAAAAACAGGATCTGCGGGATATCGCGTCTTATTTGTGCATCCGCTATCAGTTTTTGCAGGCGTTGGAGGAAAACCGGTACAAGGAACTGCCCGGCGAAGCTTATGCCAACGGGTTCGTGCGCAGTTACGCCGCGTATCTGGGGTTGGACGCCGCGGACATCATTTCCCGATACAAACGCGAAGTCGCCGGACAGGACAGGATTGAACGCGGCCGCGCCAATGTTGACGACGATGAAAACGAAAACGCCGCCCCCGCGCCCAAGGTGTTGCTGGCGTCGCTGGCGGCTTTGCTGGTCGTATATGGGATGTGGCAGGCTTTTTCCGGCGAAAAGGAAATCGCCCCCGTCGAACCCGAACAGATCGAATCCGTGACGGTGGTCGAGGATTCCTATCCCCTGCCGCCGGAAACGCCCGCCGCGGCCGGACAGGAAACGGACGCCGCGTCGGTCGCGCCTGAAAAAACGGCGGCCGAAACCGCTGTTCCGCCCGTGCCTCCGGTCAAACCGGAATACGTCGCGCCGGCGGAAAACAATGCGGCCGTTTCCACGTCGGCGGAGGAAAAAAAGCCCGAAGAGGTGCGCGCCATCCGCGTTTACGGTCAGAAAAACTACAAGCCCCGCTTGGTTTTGATCGCCAAGGAACCGGTTTGGGTTGAAGTGACGCGCGGTGAAAACGTGCTGTTTTCGCGGTTGATGAACGCGGGCGACCGTTATCAGGTTTCGTCGAACAAACCCGAAGAGCTGTTTTTGAAAACCGGCAACGCCGGCGGGTTGGAAGTGTGGTGCGACGGCCGGTTGGCGAAATCTTTGGGGGCGCGCGGCGCGCTGCGTTCAGGCGTGGCTTTGATCCCCGAAAACTTTGCCGTCCAAGCGGATGAAACCGCCGCCGATTTTGAATAACAGGTGAGATTATGAAAGCTGCTGAAATCAAACGCCGTCGTTCCAGACGGATTTACGTCGGTTCCGTTCCCGTCGGGGACGGTGCGCCGATATCCGTTCAATCCATGACGAACACGCCGACGGCGGATGTCGCCGCCACGGTCGCGCAGATCCGTTCGTTGGAGGCGGTCGGTGCGGACATCGTGCGCGTTTCCTGTCCCGACGAGGAATCGACCAAGGCTTTGCGCGAAATCGTCAAACAGGTCAAAGTGCCGATCGTTTCCGACATCCACTTTCATTACAAACGCGCGATTGAATCCGCCGAAGCCGGCGCGGCATGCCTGCGCATCAACCCCGGCAACATCGGTTCGGCCGAACGCGTGCGCGACGTGGTCAAGGCGGCGAAGGATTACAACTGTTCCATACGCATCGGCGTCAACGGCGGGTCGCTGGACAAGCATCTGTTGGAAAAATACGGCGAACCGTGCGCGGACGCGATGGTTGAAAGCGCGTTGGAACACGCCAAGATTTTGGAAGACAACGACTTTTTCAATTTCAAAATTTCCGTGAAATCGTCCGACACGCTGATGATGATGGACGCTTACCGCAAACTGGCGGCAAAATGCGACTATCCGCTGCATTTGGGCGTGACCGAAGCCGGCGGATTGCGCGCCGGAACGGTTAAATCCGCGCTGGGGATCGGCACGCTGTTGATGGAGGGGATCGGCGACACATTGCGCGTTTCCCTGACCGCCGACGTGACCGAGGAAATCAAGGTCGGGTTTGAAATCCTGCGCACTTTGGGATTGCGCTATCACGGCGTCCGCATCGTGTCTTGCCCGACGTGCGCGCGCCGCGGCATTGATGTCGAAAAGGTTGTCAAAGCTTTGGAAGTCCGTTTGGAACACATTTCCGAACCGCTGAAAGTCGCCGTCATGGGATGCGTCGTGAACGGCCCCGGCGAAGCGCGCGAAGCCGATGTCGGCGTTTGCGGCGGCGGCAACGGCAAGGCTTTGCTGTTCGTCGCGGGGCAACAGAAAGAACCGATCGACGCGAATAACGCCGTTGATGTGATCGCGGATCTGGTCGAAAAAATCGCGGCTCAAAAAGCGGAGAAGAAGTAATGAAAATTCAGCCCGCGCGCGGCACGCGCGACATTTACGGCAAGGATTTGTCCGCGTTCATGTTCGTGCAGAACACGGCGCGCGACTTTGCCAAACGCTACGGTTTCGGTGAAATTCAGACGCCCGTTTTTGAATCGACCGAGGTTTTCGCCCGCGGGGTCGGCGAAACGTCCGACATCGTGTCAAAGGAAATGTACACCTTTACCGACAGGGGCGGCGAAAGCTTCACCCTGCGGCCGGAGGGAACGGCCGGCGTCGTCCGCGCTTTCATTTCCGAGGGCATGGAACAGAACCAGCCGGTCAAGCTGATGTACGCGGGACCGATGTTCCGTTACGAACGCCCACAAAAGGGGCGGTACCGCCAGTTGCATCAGGTCGGCGTCGAAGTGTTGGGCGCGTCCGCGCCGCAAACGGATGTCGAAGTGTTGTGTCTGGCGTGGGACTTTTTGTCCGCTTTGGGGTTGAAACCCTATATCCGTTTGGAACTGAACACGCTGGGCGATGTCGAAAGCCGCGCGGCCTATCGCGACGCCTTGGTCGCCTATTTTGAACAGTACAAGGAACAACTGAGCGAAGACAGCCGCGTGCGTTTGGCGAAAAACCCGCTGCGTATTCTGGATTCCAAGGACGAGGGCGACAAGAAAATCGTCGAAAACGCCCCCGCGATGACCGATTACCTGAACGACGAATCCCGTCAATTCTTCGACGCCGTGAAAAACGGGCTGACGGAAATGGGAATTCCGTTCACGGTCAATCCGCGGTTGGTGCGCGGTCTGGATTATTACCGCCACACCGTGTTTGAATTCATCACGGATTCTTTGGGCGCGCAGGGAACGGTTCTGGCCGGCGGCCGTTACGACGGTCTGGTCGAAGAGCTGGGCGGTCCCAAAACGGCGGGCATCGGTTTCGGCGCGGGCATCGACCGTTTGGCGCTGCTGCTGCAGGAAGTCGGCAAACAGCCCGAGGAACCCCGCCCGATCGCGGTCGTTCCCGTCGGCGACGACACGACCATGCCGGTGATGAAAATCGCGCACGATTTGCGTCAGGCGGGATTCGTCGTCGATATGGCCTATTCCGGCAATATGGGCAAGCGGATGAAAAAAGCCAACAAAATCAACGCTTGCGCCGCCGTGATTCTGGGGTCGGACGAATACGCCAAGGGCGTTGCCGCCGTGCGCGATTTGGACACGGGGGATCAAAGCGAGGTCGAAATCGCCGCTTTGCCGGATTTCATGCAAAAATACCGCGCCGCGCAGGGAATGTGACGCATGAGTTTCGAGGAAAAACTGGATGTCGTTCTGGCGCGCAACGACGAACTGGAATCCCTGCTGGGATCGGGGACGGGCGTTGACGGCGAAACGTTTGTCAAGCTTTCCAAGGAATTGGCGGGGTTAAAGGATATCGTCGCCGCGATTTCGGACTATAAAAAGGTCTTGGCGGACATGGACGGCGCGCAGGCTTTGCTGGACGATCCGGAAACGGACGACGAAATGCGGTCGATGGCGCACGATGAAATCTACGCCGCCAAGGAAAAGCTGCCCGAATTGGAAAAGCGGCTGAAAATCCTGTTGTTGCCCAAAAACGCCGTTGACGAAAAAAACGCGATTTTGGAAGTCCGCGCCGGAACGGGCGGGGAGGAAGCCGCCCTGTTCGCCGCCGAACTGTTCCGGATGTACGAACACTACGCCGCGGCGCAGGGGTGGAAGTTTGAAACGCTGGCCGTCAACGACACGGGTATCGGCGGGTACAAGGAAGCGTCCGCCAGCATCACGGGAAAAAACGTGTTTGAACGTCTGAAATTTGAATCGGGCGTGCACCGCGTCCAACGCGTGCCGGAAACGGAATCGGCGGGGCGCGTCCACACGTCCGCCGCGACGGTCGCCGTTTTGCCCGAAGCCGAGGAAGTCGATTTGAAAATCGACGAAAAGGATTTGAAAATCGACGTTTACCGCGCGTCCGGCGCGGGCGGCCAGCATGTCAACAAAACGGAATCCGCCGTGCGCATCACGCACATTCCGACGGGGTTCGTCGTCGCGTGCCAAGACGAGCGGTCGCAGTTTAAAAACAGGGACCGCGCCATGCGCATCCTGCGTTCCCGCCTGTACGATATGCAACAGGAACAGCTGAACAGGGAACGCGCCGTCGATCGCAAAAACCAGGTCGGATCGGGCGACCGTTCGGAACGCATCCGCACCTACAACTTTCCGCAGGGGCGCGTGACCGATCACCGCATCAACCTGACTTTATATAAAATCGACGAAGTGATGAACGGCACCGCGCTGGACGAGATTATCGAAGCGTTGATCACCGAAGACCAGCTGTCCCGTTTGTCGGAACTGGATTGACCGCGATGACGGCAAAGGAAATCCTGTCCGTTTTAGCCGAACGGTTCGGGCGGGCGGGGATTGAGGAACCGGCGGCGGACGCGCGCGCTTTGGTCGCTTTTGCGATCGGGGTGACGCCCGTTTTTTTGCGCGTTCATCCCGATTTCGCGATTGAACCTGATGTTTTGCAAAAAATCGAAAGCTTTGCCGAGCGCCGCGCCAAACGCGAACCCGTGTCGAAGATCGTTGGAACGCGCGGGTTTTGGCGGCTGGATTTCAAAGTGACCAAAGACGTTCTCGACCCCCGTCCGGATTCCGAAACTTTGATTGAAGAGGCGTTGAAGCTGTTTTTCGACAAAACGGCGGCGTTGCGGATTTTGGATTTGGGGACGGGATCGGGCTGTTTGGCGCAGGCTTTGCTGTGCGAATATGTGAACGCGCGCGCCGTCGGGTTTGACGCGTCGGACGCCGCGCTGAAAATCGCCGCCGAAAACGCCGCGACAAACGGAATGGCCGGCCGGTTTGAAACCAAATCGGGCAGCTGGGACGAATCCGGTTGGTTTGAAAAATTGGGGCGGTTCGATCTGGTGATTTCCAATCCGCCCTATATCGCCGAAAACGAACGGGCGGATCTGGCGCCCGAAGTCGTGAATTTCGATCCGGAACGGGCGTTGTTCGCGGGCGCGGACGGGTTGGACGCATACCGCAAAATCGCCCCCGCCGTGCCGTTTTTATTAAAGGACGGCGGCGTGTTTATCGCCGAATTCGGCAAAGGACAGCATGACGCCGTGCGGGAAATCGTTGAAAACGCGGGGCTGGATTTCAACGCTTTCGGCGTTGATTTGGGCGGCATCGTGCGGTGTCTGTCCGCTTTTGGGCGAAAATAGGTTTTTGCGCGCAAAAATATGTTGAAAAAAAAACGCGCCCCATATAATTTACAACCGCTGAAGAGATTCCCGCCGGAAAAACGGCGGTTTGATTTTTTTGATTTCAACAACTTCTGAAGAGTATTTTCCATGGGCATGAATCCTCGGGGACGTTCGCGCGGACGCAACCATAACAATTTTAACAACAACCGCCGCTTTAACAATCAGCCGAACCGCAACACGGTTTACGACAGCATCGGTCCCGCCGGACGGTTGCGCGGAACGGCGTTCCAGCTGATGGAAAAATACCTGTCCGCCGCCAAGGAATTGATGTCTTCGGATCGCGTTCTGGCCGAAAACTGCTTGCAGCACGCCGATCATTACAGCCGTTTGAACGCGTTGGCGATCGCGGCCGAGGGGGCGCGTTTCGCCCAGCAGCAGCCGGTTGTCGAATCCGACGACGCGCCGGACGCCGTTTTTGAAACGGCCGAAATCGAACCTCAGCCCGTTATCGAAACGCCCGAACCCGTCGCGGCGTCTTTCGCGCCCGTTGTTGAAAAGCCCGCCGAACCGGCCGCCGTCGATTTGTCCGTCCCCGTCGCGGCGATGGCGCAAAACGAAATCAAACGCCGCGGCCGTCCGCCGATGAAACGCCCCGCCGCCGAACCGTCCGCCGACGCCGTTCCGGCTCAGCCTAAACGCCGCGGCCGCCCGCCGATGAAACGTCCTGCCGATACGCAGACAACCGCGTAAGATTCGATGAAAGCCGGAGAAACCGAATAAAATTTTGGCGATAGCCGGCTGAATAAAACACGTCGGGATTCGGCGCATCCGTATAAAGCAAACAGAAACGCGGAATTTCTTTATTTATAAGATTCTTTGCAACAAAAAAGCGCGGCGTTTTTATGCGCCGCGCTCGTTGTTTACTCTGTCAAATCAGAAGTTGTACTTTGCTCTCAGCATACCGGTATGGGATTGGTAATCCTTACGGAAACCGCCATCATAATTCAACGACAGATTCCATTTGCCGACGGAAGCTTCCAAACCGACGCCGGTTTCAACGCCAAAACGATGCAAGCGTTCTCCGGTAATCTGATATGAACCGCCTCCGATAACGTTAATCATGGCTTCGGAATCGTCGCTCATCATATCGTATGTGGCGGCTAAACGCAGGTTCGGTTTAAACGACCATTTGTTCGCCGTATAGTCGCGATGATATTTAACGCCGACAACACCCGTTAAAACATCGTTGTTTTTAGCTTTGACGTGCTGAACGCCGTCCGTATAGGATTCCTGATCGGCCAGCAAATAACGCAGGCCGGCTTCCGGAGTCAAACCGTTTGTGAAATCATATCCGGTCATCACATTGGCGGCGTATGTGTTCACATCATACTTGGATTTTAAAGCAATTCCGGCAGGAGCTTTCTTTTCCGTGTATTTTCCGAAACCATAGTTCAACATACCGTTTACATACCAGTTGCTCGGTTTGTATTCGGAATAAACGAAGAAGTTATGCCCGTCAACATCAATGTCGCGAGAACCGGCGTCCGAGTCCGTGTCGCTGTAGCCGTAACCAATCCCGAACATCAAATTTTCGTTGACTTTTCCGTCAATACCGAACGCAACGCCCGTCGTATCGGCTTTAAATCCCTCCGTTGCGGAGTTGCTGTCTTGTTTTGTATGGTTATACAAACCTTGCGCCCACACGGCTCCGCCGGTAAAAGCGGCGCCTCCGGAACGCCCTTTGTTTACGGCAGACATGCGAACGCCGGCTATGTTGGACAAGATATTGTTCACGCCTTGAGCCACGCCCATTACTTCCTGAGAGGTCGTCGGGGCTAAATCTTTGACGGCTTTGACCGCGCCGGTTTTGTCGCCCGACTGCATCGCAGCGGAAATCGCTTCCGCAACCGCGTTGCCGGCGTCGGTGCCGTTACCGCCGATCTGCGCGACGGCTGAAATCGCCGCCGCTTCCTGCGCCGTGGCGGGCGTGTCTTTGACCAGTTCCGCGCCGGATTTAACGCTTACATTGATTTTGCCGTCTTCCGTCAGTTTCAAATTATACAGCGCGTTTTCCGCGATCGTCACATTTTCCCGACCGTTCAGCGTTTCCGTTTTGATGAAATCGTAATCCGCGCCGGTCAAGCTGTTTGCGACTTTCAGATTTAAGGTGTTGTTCCCTTCAAAAGCAACCGACTTTGCCGAGATTTGCGTTTTTTGCAATTCCGCCGTCAGCGACGCGTCCTTTTCAAAAGTGATTGCGCCCGCGTCAACGGTTGCGTCCGAAACATCCCATTTACCGGATGCTTGGACGTTTCCTTTGCCGGTTAAAGTGCCGTTTACAGCGATGTTCTTACCTGCAAACGTGGAATTTTCGCCGACGGAAATATTCCCCGCGATGTTCACGGTGTCGGTCCCGGCGACGGAAATTTTTCCTGCATCTTGCGCGGTAATGTTTCCCGTTATCCGCCCGTTTTCACCAAAACTAAGATTGATGTCGCCTCCGGGCAATTTCGTTCCATCGGCACTGACCAGTAAATTTCCCGTGATTGATGATCCGGCGCCTTTCAATCCGATGTTGACTTCCGAACCCTTGGCGGCGTTAATATCGCCTTTGATGGTTGTTACGGCTGTATTTCCTTCGTTGGTGTTGATGTCGAATTTCATATTCGCATGTCCGCCATAGATGGGGTTATAAGCTTCGATATTTCCGATTATATCTAATAACTCGTTCGCAATCAGTTTTAACCGTCCTTCATTGCCGGAAATCGCCACGACTCCGTCTTCACCTGTTGCGGATAAAGAAATTTTGTTTCCGTAAATGTTTAATTCTTGAACGTCAGCATCCGCATTTCCGTTGCCGGATGTGACATAGATCAAAGTTCCGCCGTGCAGTCCTTTTGTTAATCCGTCGTCAGCCAAACTGATTGTTCCGATAGGGCTTTCTGCTGTGCCGATATTGACTTTTGCAAAACGAGAAAGGATCATCACATCATCCTTGTATTTATCCGTTTTCATTTCAAGTATCGTATCTTTATCACCCACAACCGTCAAAACGGGATGTTTATGATCTTTGTTGCCGGTCTGTATGGCGGCGGACAGATAATCGGCGATTATTTTGCCGTTTTCCGGTTTTACAATCATGCTTGCCGTGGCTTCGTCATACTCTACTGTGCCGCTTCCCCAAATGCCCACAGAAAGTTTGCCGCCGTCTTGTTTTTCATCCCCTTTATTTATATAGCCCGCATTTGCCGGAAACGCGGCCATGACCCCTAATAAAGCAAGGGCGTTTAAGATAGCGCATTTTTTCAAGACAAGGCTGTATTTGTGCCGTAACCCCATCAAACTTGTTTTTGACAGTTTCATCATAAATTCCTCCATTTTTACTCTGTCGGTATGAGCTTGCCCCCCATACAATTATTTACAGGTATCAGAAACGGACATTTGTGATATATCCGGACAAAAATGAGGCGAAAAAAGATTAAAACCTTGTTTTAAAACAATATTCATCTTTTGGTGTCTTATACGGGGGATGCAATTTATAGCAATAAATGTCTTGATTTAAATGTCCATTTATTTGCATACGCTCGCACCCCAAAATTTGATAAAGAAGCCTGTTTTGAAACAAGGAGATTCGCCCGATGATTTATGGATATTGCAGATGTTCAACCGACAAGCAAACAGTCGAAAATCAAAAATTCGAAATCAGCCGTTTTGCGGAACAGAACGGTTTGAGTGTCGAAATCTGGATAACCGAAACCGTTTCCAGCACAAAGCCGCTGGAACAGCGCAAACTTTGCAATCTGTTGAAAAAATTGAAAGAAGGGGATACTTTGATCGTGACTGAAATATCCCGCCTTGGGCGCAGTTTGATGGAAATCATGGGCATTTTGCAACGGTGTTTGGACAGGAATTGCATGGTTTTCGCCATCAAGGAAAATTACCGCTTGGGCAATAATCTGGAAAGCAAAGTGCTGGCGTTCGCTTTCGGCATTTCCGCGGAAATCGAAAGAAAGCTGATTTCCGACAGAACCAAGATGTCGCTGAACAAATTAAAAAGCGACGGTGTGAAGTTGGGCAGACCTTTGGGCGCAAAAAGCAAAACGCTGAAATTGTCCAAGAACAGGCGGAAAATCTTTCAACTGCTGAATCAAGGCGTTCCCAAGGCTCAAATCGCCAGAATGATGGATGTCGATAAAATGACTTTGCACCGTTTTATCAAGCGGCAAAGCGTTTGACGGAATTTTTTTTACCGCTCTCTTGCAACTCCTCTTGCGCGCGGAGAAAATCGTCTTATATATTTTCCCAACGAAAGGGAGATATGTTTCAATGAATATCGAAAAATTTACCGAAAGAAGCCAAGGTTTCATTCAATCGGCGAAAGGTGTCGCGGAACGCAACGACAACCAGTTCCTGACGCCGGAACATTTGTTGAAAGTTTTGTTGGACGACAACGAAGGAATGTGCGCCGGTCTGATTCAGCAGGCGGGCGGCGACGCCAAAAAAGCGAAAAAGGCGGTCAACGAAGCGGTTGACAAGCTGCCCAAAGTGTCGGGGCAAAGTGTCGAATGTTATCCGAACCAGCAGTTCGGCAAGCTGATGCAGCAGGCGGAAGACATCGCGCAAAAGGCCGGCGACGAATATGTGACGGTCGAACGCATTTTGTTGGCGATGCTGGTGGTGCCGAACACGGAAACGCACCGCATTTTGACCGAATGCGGGTTGACGGCCGTCGGGTTGAACGCCGCGATTGAGGAATTGCGCAACGGCAGAAAAGCGACCTCCGCCAATGCCGAAGACAAATACAAGGCGTTGAAAAAATACACGCAGGATTACACCGCGCGCGCCCGCGAGGGAAAGCTTGACCCCGTCATCGGCCGCGACGAGGAAATCCGCCGCGCGATTCAGGTTTTGTCGCGCCGGACGAAAAACAACCCCGTGTTGATCGGCGAACCCGGCGTCGGCAAGACCGCCGTTGTCGAAGGGTTGGCTTTGCGCATCGTGAACGGCGACGTTCCCGAAAGCCTGAAAAACAAAAAGCTGCTGGCTTTGGACATGGGCGCGCTGATCGCGGGGGCGAAATACCGCGGCGAATTTGAAGAACGCCTGAAATCCGTGTTGGAGGAAATCGACGCGTCCGATGGATCGATCATTTTGTTTATTGATGAAATGCACACGATTGTCGGCGCGGGGGCGAGCGAAGGGTCGATGGACGCGTCCAACCTGTTGAAACCGGCTTTGGCGCGCGGCGAAATGCATTGCATCGGCGCGACGACGCTGGACGAATACAGAAAATACGTTGAAAAAGACGCCGCTTTGGCGCGCCGGTTCCAACCCGTTTTTGTTGACGAACCGACGGTTGAGGATACGATTTCCATTCTGCGCGGGATCAAGGAAAAATACGAACTGCATCACGGGGTGAAAATCTCGGACAGTGCTTTGGTCGCGGCGGCGACGCTGTCGAACCGCTATATTTCCGACCGTTTCCTGCCCGACAAGGCGATCGATTTGATGGACGAAGCCGCGTCGCGTCTGCGTATGGAAATCGATTCCAAACCCGAGGCTTTGGACGAAATCGACCGCCGTTTGATCCAGTTGAAAATCGAACGCGAAGCCTTGAAAAAGGAAACGGATCAGGCGTCCGTCGAACGGTTGGAAAAGCTGGAAAAAGAGGTTAAGGAGTTGGAGGAGCAATCCGCGTCAAAAACCGCCGAATGGCTGTCGAGCAAAAACGCCATGGCGGGCGCGGCGAAGTTGCGCGAACAGTTGGACGCCGCGAAAATCGCCGTGGACAAGGCGTTGCGCGAAGGACAGTACGAACGTGCCGGCGAATTGCAATACAAGCAGATTCCCGAACTGACCCAAAAGCTGAAAAACGCCGAAGCGTTGGCGGCGTCGGCGCAGGTTTCCGCCAGCAAAAACGTGACGCCCGAAATGATCGCGGCCGTCGTGTCGCGCTGGACGGGCATTCCGGTTGACAAAATGCTGACCGGCGAACGCGAAAAGCTGTTGCATATGGAAGAACACATCCAAGCCCGCCTGATCGGGCAGGAAGCCGCCGTGAGGGCCGTGTCCGACGCGGTGCGTCGTTCGCGGTCGGGGTTGCAAGACCCGAATCGCCCGATCGGTTCGTTCCTGTTTTTGGGGCCGACGGGCGTCGGGAAAACCGAACTGGCGCGGTCGTTGGCGGACTTTTTGTTCAATGACGAAACGGCTTTGTTGCGCATTGATATGTCCGAATATATGGAAAAGCACGCGGTGTCGCGTCTGGTGGGCGCGCCTCCGGGCTATGTCGGGTACGATCAGGGCGGCGTGTTGACCGAAGCCGTGCGCCGTCGGCCGTATCAGGTCATTTTGTTTGACGAAGTCGAAAAAGCGCACCCCGACGTGTTCAACATCTTGTTGCAAGTGTTGGACGACGGCCGTTTGACGGACGGGCAGGGACACACGGTCGATTTCAAAAACACGCTGATCATTTTGACATCGAACCTGGGTGCGCAGATTCTGGCCGAATTGCCCGACGGCGAAGATGTCGAAAAAGTGCGCCCGCAGGTCATGGACATCGTTCATGCGGCGTTCAAACCGGAATTTTTGAACCGCCTGGACGAAATCTTGCTGTTCCGCCGCCTGAGCCGTCAGGATATGCGCGGCATCGTTCAAATCCAGCTGGCGCGTTTGGGCAAACGTCTGGCCGAACGCCATATCAAATTGGATCTGGACGAACAGGCGTTGACATGGTTGGCAAACACGGGATACGAACCGATGTACGGCGCGCGTCCGTTGAAACGCCTGATTCAGCGCGAATTGGAAAACAAGCTGGCGACGGCGATTTTGGACGGTACGGTCAAAGACGATTCCGTCGTCAAGATCCGCGTCGAAGATGGCGCGCTGAAAATCGTCGGCGACGAAAAGGCCGTTGTCGCGTCGTGACGCGGCCGGAACGGAAAGAAAAAGGCGGGGGATCGAACCTCCGCCTTTTCGTTTATGGCTTTATTCCTTGCGCTGTTTCAATTCCTTGACATCTTCGTTGGAAAACCTCATTCCGGTCAGCAGGCACAGCTCCACCAAGCCGATGTTGGTGCGCGGCGTGTGCATTCCGAACACGGACGCGCCGGCAAAACGTTTGAAATCCTGCGAATGCAGCGTGCGGCCGGGGCCCAGCGTGATCCATGTCTGGTTGGGCAGGATCGTGTATTTCAGCGAACTGTAGTATTCCAGCTGGCTGCGTCCCAGCGCGGTTTGTTCGATCCGCGCGAAATCGCCGCTTTTCCCCGACAGGATCAGGGACGCTTCGACCAATCCCAGCGACAGGGAACAGCTGTTGACCGTCGTGTCGTGCTGGGTGTACATCGTTTCCAATAAACGCGTTGTCTGGCGCGCCGCGAAATTGGCGAAAGACAGCTTTTGCGTCATTTGATAGCGCTGGTTCGCGGCCATCATGTCCCAAGTGTAATCCTCGACATCTTTCATATAGCGCGGCGCGGCCATAAAATAATCGTCGATTTGCGGCAACATTCCGGCGATTTCCGCGTCGTCCGGATCGATTTGCGCATACACGGCGAACGCCTGCCACACGAACGGCATGAACGGATTTTTCTGCGCCGGCGTTTTCAATGCCTGTTTCGTGTGATAAACCAGTGCCTGACGCCATTGCAGGCGGTCGGCGGCGAACGTGTTGTCGCTGGTGGCGCGCCAATAGATCGTTTCCGTCATCAACGCGAACGCCGTTGCGGCGATTTCGGCTTCCAGCCTTTGGATGCGGTGTTTCGCGGACGGTTTGCGCGCGTCGGGGGCGGCGGCGCGTTTGTTATAGTAAAACGACACAAGTTTTCCGGGCATATTTTTATGCGCGACGGACGCGGACGCGTATCCGTTCAGCGCCTTGGCCGTCGCGGACAGGGCGACGGACGCCGTCGGCGCGTCGATGTTGTTGCGCACCAGAAACACATAATACTGCATCAGCGTGTATCCCGCGCGCGTCTGGTGGATCACGTTGTCCCACGACGAATAGTTGCCCGTGATGAAATCGTATTCGTATTTGAAAAATCCGTCGGGCTGTTGCCGGTTGATCAGAAAATGCGCCGACAGCGACAGGTAATCCAGCACTTTGGACGGCTGCTGCACGGCGGGGGCGGTTTCGGCCGCGTCCGTTTTTTGTTCCTTTTGACAGGCGGCCAGCGTCAGCGCGATGCAAAGCGTCAGAATTGTTTTGCGGATCATGGCGTCCCCCTTTGTTCCGGTAAGCCTTTACAGTGTAAAGGGAACGGGGGGAATGTCAAAACGAAAATAATATTTTTGATTAACTCTTGTTAATAAATGCGGAGTAAGCTAAAAAGTAACTCTGTTCCCGATATCCGAAACTGTACGGTTCGCCATGCGTAAAAAATTCAAGATATGGAAGAAAATCGGCAAAAGCACCTTGGTTCAAACGGTGATCGGCCGGTTGATGTACCTGTATGTGCTGGCGGCTTATAAAACGTCGCGCTGGACGATTGAAGGCGCGCGTGACGAATATGTTTCCGGCGATTTTTCCTATCTGATCGCGTTTTGGCACGGCCGCGCGTTTTCCGATATGTTTCTGGTTTGGGGCAAAAAATTGAAAAAGGATGTCGCCGTCCTGCTTTCCCTGCACCGCGACGGGCGGATCATGGCGTCGGCCATGGACGGATTGGGGATCGGTACGATCGGCGGATCGTCCAAACGCGGCGGCGCGGCGGCGGCTTTGGATATCATGCGCCGGCTGCGCAAACCCGCAAACGTCGTCGCCATCGCCCCCGACGGACGCAAACCGGGGTATAAAATGACGGACGGGCTGGTTCAGTTGGCGCAGAAATCGCGGCGGCCGATCGTGTTGTCCGCCTATTCCGTCCGGCACGGACGGTTGTTGAAAACGTGGGACAGCTTTTTGATCCCCGGTTGGTTTACAAAAGGGGTGTTGCTGTTGGACGAACCGGTTTACATTCCGGCCGATCTGGATGCCGCGGGGATTGAAAAGTGGCGGGCGATTTTGGAAGACAGACTGATCGCTCTGACCGAAGAGGCCGATCGCCGCGCGGGGTTGAAATGCCGCGTGTCTTTGCGTGATAAGGGGGAAAACAAATGAATTTGATGTCCGTATCCGTTTACCGCGCCGCGACGCGCGCGCTTTATCCGCTGATCGCCGCCTATCTGGCCGTGCGGAAAGTCAAGGGTAAAGAGGATTTGTCCCGTTTCGGCGAACGCATGGGATACGCCGCCAAACCCCGTCCGGACGGCAAGCTGGTTTGGATGCACGGCGCCAGCGTCGGGGAAACGCTGTCCATGCTGCCTTTGATCGATAGAATCCAAAAGCAGTATCCCGACATCAACATTCTGGTCACGTCGGGGACGGTCACGTCCGCCCAGCTGATGGAAAAACGGCTGACGGGAAAGGCGTTCCACCAATATGTGCCGATCGACTGCGTCGCGCAGGCAACCCGTTTCGTCGATCATTGGAAACCCGATCTGGTTTTGTGGCTGGAATCCGAATTCTGGCCGAACATCCTGTCCGTCGTGTCCGATCGAAAAATCCCTGTTGTCCTGCTGAACGGCCGCGTGTCCGACCGTTCGTTGAAACGGTGGCGGAAAATGCCGCGGTTCAGCGCGCAGATACAGGCGATGTTCGCCAAAACGTTCGGCCAGACGCAAGAGGACGCGGACAGGTTGAAAGCGTTGGGCGCGAAAGACCCGCAGTGCGTCGGCAACCTGAAATTCGCCGCCGCGCCTTTGCCGGTTGACGCGGATGAATTGAAGCGGATGGAAAGCCAAATCGGCGGGCGGCCGTGCTGGACGGCCGGCAGCACGCACGCGGGCGAAGACGCGCCGGTCGCCGAAGCGCACAAAAAGGTGAAGGAAAAAATCCCCGATCTTTTGACAATTCTGGCGCCGCGCCACCCCAAACGCGCCGATGAAATCGAAGCGATTTTGAAACAGGCGGGGCTGTCGGTCGCGCGTCGGTCGCGCAAAGAGGACGTTACGCCTGAAACGGACGTTTATCTGGCCGACACGATCGGGGAAATGGGATTGTTTTACCGGTTGGGGCGCGTCGCGTTCGTCGGCGGGTCGCTGATCGAATTCGGCGGGCAGAACATCATCGAACCCGCGCGGTTGGGCAAAGCGGTTTTGTGCGGTCCGTACATGATGAATTTCCGTGAAATCGTCGCCCGTGCCAAATCCGCCGACGCCGTGAGCGTCGTTGACGGCGCGCAGGGGCTGGCCGACGCGTTGACGGCATTGCTGACGGATGAAAAACTGCTTGCTACGAAACAAAAGAATGCTTTAGAGTTCGCCACGGCGGAATCAAATGTTTTGGATCGTTTGATGCCGTTGTTGGCCGGTTATTTGGAATAGAGGGATCATGCCGTTGAAATCGCCTGCCTTTTGGCAGAAAAACAATACGCTGTTGGGAAGAATGCTGTCGCCGCTGGGGCGTTTGTACGCGTGGGCGTTGCGCCGTCGGTTGAAGAAGGCAAAACCTTACCGGTCGAAAATTCCCGTCGTTTGCATCGGAAATCTGGTGATGGGCGGCGTGGGGAAAACGCCTTTGGCCGTTTCGGTCGCGGAATATTTCAAAATGAACGGGATGCGTCCCGTGTTTCTGACCCGCGGTTACGGCGGCGGGCTGGGCAACATTCTGGTCGATCTGGACAGGCACACGGCAAAGGAAACGGGGGACGAGGCGTTGATTTTGGCGCGCGTCGCCCCGACGATCGTTGACGCCGACCGCGCGCGCGGGGCAAAGACGGCCGAACGGATCGGCGCGGACGTGATCATCATGGACGACGGTTTCCAAAATCCCCAGCCGGTCAAAGACCTGTCTTTCGCCGTGTTCGACGGCCGTTACGGATTCGGCAACGGCAAAGTGTTCCCCGCGGGGCCTTTGCGCGAACCGTTGGAGGACGGTCTGCGTCGCGCCGACGCCTTTATCGTCGTCGGAAAGGACAAGGCGGGGGTCAAGGATTTGATCAACAAACACTTCCCCTATCTGCCGTTCGTCGGAACGCACATTGAACAGGACGTGAAAAAGATCGCTTTTCTGGCGGGCAAAAAAGTGTTCGCTTTCGCCGGCATCGGCTATCCGGACAAGTTTTTCGACATGCTGCGCGATTACGGGTGCGACGTTGTCGAAACGCAGGCGTTTTCCGACCACTACCCCTATACGGACGAGGATATGACCGATTTGATCGCGCGGGCGGACAAGCTGGACGCCGTTCTGGTCACGACGGCCAAGGACGGGGTTCGGATCGCGCCGCGTTTCAAACCGCAGGTGCAGATCGTCGAAGCCTATATGGTCTGGGACACGCCGGACGCTATGTGCGCGCTGTTGTCCGCCGTCCGTAAAAAGTGACGGAGCGGCGGCGTGCGGAAAAAAAGGTCGTTCAAACGCAGGGCGAAGCGGGCATTCTTTTTATGCACCAGATATCCGCTGGAACTGGTCGGGGCGGTTGTTTTCTGTCTGTTTTTCCGGTTGCTGCCGCTGGATTGGGCGTCCGCCCTCGGCGGTTTCATCGGCCGCCGCGTCGGGCCGAAGTTGCGCGTGTCGTGGGTGGCGCGCTATAACCTGATGAAAGCGTTTCCCGAAAAAACGCCCGCCGAAATCGACGCGATCGTTGTCGGAATGTGGGACAATCTGGTGCGCACGTTCGTCGAATATCCGCATTTGCGCCAGCTGTCCGTGAAATACGACGACCGCATCGAATTCGTCAATTACGAACGGGCGGAGGCCGTGCGCGACGACGGCAAGGCGGGCATCCTGTTTTCCGCCCACATCGGAAATTGGGAGGTCGGGTCGATTGTGGGAAACAAGCTGGGGATGCCGTTGAACCGCATTTACCGTTCGGCTAACAACCCTTATGTCGAATGGCTGTTCCGCTTTTTCCGCCAGAAAATCCCCGGCGTTCTGGTGCCGAAAGGAATGGCGGGATTTCGCAAGATCGTCGAATTGATGCGGCACGGCGGGCATTTTGCGCTGCTGATCGATCAGAAAATGAACGACGGGGTCGAAGTGCCCTTTTTCGGCTATCCCGTCATGACGGCACCGTCGGTGGCCGCGCTGGTGTTGAAATACGGCTATCCGGCCGTGCCGATCCGGTCGCAAAGGCTGAACGGGGCGCATTTCCGCCTGACCGTCGAAGAACCGCTGGAAATCGAAAAAACGGGCGACACGGCCGCGGACACGCGCCGTTTCATGGAACAGGCCAATCTGGTTTTGGAACGGTGGATCCGCGACGATCCGACGCAATGGCTGTGGGTTCACAAACGTTGGGAGGATTCCAAAACCATGTGGCAAGAGCTGTATAAACAGCGGCGTTTGTGGAAAAAGGGCGTCAAACCGCAAGACGTTTTCGACGCCGCCGTCAAAGGGCGCGAAAAATCGGCGGCCGGAATGTAAAAAGTCTTTGACCTATTCGGATTAACGCTTACAATCGGAACAAATTGTTTTAGGAACGGGAAACGGTCATGGACGAAAAATTTACACCGGCGGCAATCGAAAAAATGAGCTTTGAAGAGGCTTTGTCCGCGTTGGAGGATATCGTCCGCCAGCTGGAAACAGGCAAAACCGGATTGGACGAGGCGATCGTTTTTTACGAACGCGGCATGTTGTTGCGCCGCCATTGCGAAGCCAAGCTGTCCGCCGCGCGTTCCAAAATAGATCAGGTCACGGCTTCTTTAAACGGGGAAGCCGTCGGTTTAACCCCCGTTTCAATGGAGTGAAATATGTCTAATTTATCCGCCGCCATCAAAGAAACCGCTGTCGAAGTCGCCGCCGAACTGGATCGGTTGTTGCCCGTGCCGAACACGCCGGAACGCCGCGTGATTGAAGCGATGCGCTATTCCGTTTTGGCGGGCGGGAAATGCCTGCGTCCGTTTTTGGTGATGCAGAGCGCGGGGTTGTTCGGCGTGGAAAAAAGCAAGGCTTTGCGCGTCGCCGTCGCGTTGGAAATGGTGCACTGCTATTCCCTGATCCACGACGATCTGCCCGCGATGGACAACGATGATATGCGCCGCGGCCAGCCGACCTGTCATAAAAAATTCGACGAAGCGACCGCCATTCTGGCCGGTGACGGGTTGTTGACGCGCGCGTTCGGCGTTATCGCCGCGGACGAAACGCTGTTGGAACCGGCCGTGCGTTGCCAGCTGATCGCGGAATTGTCCAAGGCCGCCGGCATGAACGGCATGATCGGCGGGCAGATGCTGGACATTTTGGCCGAACATATGGACGACATGGATATGCCGGGGATCATCCGGTTGCAGCAGATGAAAACGGGACGCCTGTTTTCCTTTGCGTGCGAAGCCGGCGCGATCATGGGCAAGGCGACGTACGAAAACCGGCAGGTGCTGAAGGATTACGCCCGCGACATCGGTTTGGCGTTCCAAATCGCCGACGACATTCTGGATGTCGAAGGCGACGCCGATTCGATGGGCAAGGCCGTGCGCAAGGATTTGGACGCGCACAAGGCGACGTTCATTTCCCTGCTGGGATTGGACAAGGCCAAGGAACAGGCCGACGCGCTGTCGTATCAGGCGATCGCGTCTTTGGAATGTTTCGATGAAAAGGCCGACCTGCTGCGCGAATTGGCGCGCTACATTGTGGAACGCCGTTCATGAACGCGGAAAAAACGCCGGAAACGGCGGCGGAACAGCCCAAAAAAAAGGTTGACTTCCCGCTGTTGGACGCGATTAAAACGCCGGCCGACCTGCGCGCCCTGCCGTTGGAGGATCTGCCCTATCTGGCGGAGGAGATCCGTCAGGAAATCATTCACGTCGTGTCGAACACGGGCGGTCATCTGGGCGCCAGTCTGGGGGTCGTCGAACTGACGATCGCGCTGCATTACGTTTTCAACACGCCCGAAGACCGCCTGATCTGGGATGTCGGGCATCAATGCTACGCCCACAAACTGCTGACGGGGCGCAAAGACCGGTTCGCCGGATTGCGTCAGGCGGGCGGGCTGTCCGGTTTCACGAAACGGTCGGAAAGCGAATACGACCCGTTCGGGGCGGGGCACAGCTCCACGTCCATATCGGCGGCGGTCGGTATGGCCGCGGCGCGCGATATGCTGTACCGCAAAAACAACGTCATCAGTGTGATCGGCGACGGGTCGATGAGCGCGGGCATGGCGTTCGAGGCGTTGAACAACGCGGGGTCGAAAAATTCGCGGCTGGTCGTCGTTTTGAACGACAACGACATGTCGATCGCGCGGCCGGTCGGGGCGTTGAGCCACCATTTGTCGCATTTAATTTCGTCGAAACCCTATATGACTTTGCGTCAGGTCGCGCTGGATATGGCGTCGCGCTTGCCGCAGTTTGTCAAGGAAACCGCGCTGAAAGCCGAACGCCACGCCAAAGGGTTCGTGACCGGCGGCACGCTGTTCGAGGAAATGGGATTCTATTACGTCGGGCCGATCGACGGTCACAGTTTCGATCAGCTGATTCCGATTTTGACGAACATCCGCGACGCCAAAGAGGACTATCCGATTTTGGTGCACGTCGTGACGCACAAGGGCAAAGGGTACGAACCCGCCGAAAAATGGCCGTCGAAATACCACGGCGTGACCGGTTTCGACATTGAAACCGGCGAATTCCAGCCGAAAAAATGCACGCGCCCGACCTTTACGCAGGTGTTTTCCGACACGATCGTGACGTTGGCCGAAAGGGACAAGAAAATCGCGGCGATCACGGCGGCGATGCCGACGGGAACGGGGCTGGACGCGTTCGCGGAAAAATTCCCCGATCGGTTTTTCGACGTGGGCATCGCGGAACAGCACGCCGTGACGTTCGCGGCGGGGTTGGCGTGCGAGGGGATCAAGCCCTTTGTCGCGCTGTATTCCAGCTTTTTACAGCGCGCCTATGATCAGGTGTTGCACGATGTCGCTTTGCAAAAACTGCCCGTGCGGTTCGCGATCGACAGGGCGGGATTCGTCGGCGAAGACGGCGCGACGCATCACGGCGCGTTCGATTTGGCGATGCTGTGTCCGATTCCGAACATGATCGTCATGGCGCCGTCGGATCAGGCGGAGCTGCAGCGGATGTTGGCGACCATGGCGCAAATCGACGATGCGCCGTCCGCCGTGCGTTATCCGCGCGGGGCGGGCGTGCTGCCCGATATGCCGGATTGCTACGATCCGCTGGAAATCGGGCGCGGGCGCATCGTGCGCGAAGGCAATCGCGCGGCGATCCTCAGTTTGGGGACGCGGCTGGACGCGTGTTTGAACGCGGCGGATATGTTGGCGTTGGAGGGCGTTTCCGCCACCGTCGCCGACGCGCGTTTCGCCAAACCGTTCGATACGGATCTGCTGCGCGAGCTGGTCGAGGGGCATCAGGCTCTGGCCGTCGTCGAAGAGGGCGTGCAGGGCGGTTTCGGCGCGTCGGTGATGACGTGGCTGGCGAACAACGGGCTGCTGGAAAAAACGAAAGTGCGTTTTTTGACTATGCCGGACGCTTTTATCGAACAGGCGGGGATGGAACGCCAGTACGAATTGGCCGGATTGAACGCGCGGGCGATTGCGGACGCCGTTGCCGCCATGGTGAAATAAGCGATGAAAAAACGGGCGGATGTCCTGTTGGTGGAACAGGGGTTGGCGGAAAACGCGGCGAAAGCGCAGGCGTTGATCATGGCCGGATCGGTTCTGGCGGGGACGAAGCGGATCGACCACGCGGGCGATATGCTGAAACCCGACACCGTTTTGACGGTCAAGGGAAAGCCGTTCCCGTGGGTGTCGCGCGGCGGGTTGAAGCTGGTCAAGGGATTGGACGAATCGGGCATTGACCCGACCAGATTCGTTTGCATTGATGTCGGATGTTCGACGGGCGGGTTTACGGACGTTTTGCTGGCGCGCGGGGCGGCGAAAGTCTATGCCGTCGATGTCGGATACGGCCAGTTCGCGCAGAAACTGCGGGTCGATCCGCGGGTCGTTTTGCTGGAACGCACGAACGCGCGGCATTTGACCGCCGACCATATTCCGGAACCGGTCGATCTGATCGTTTGCGACGCCAGTTTCATCCGGTTGGAAAACGTGCTGCCGGCGGCGTTGGGATTTGCGAAAAAATCGGGGGCGCACCTGATCGCGTTGATCAAACCGCAATTCGAGGTGGAACGCGGGCAGGTCGGCGAAAACGGCGTCGTGCGCGATCCGGAGTTGCATCGCGCGGTGTGCGCCCGCGTGCGCGAATGGGTTGACGGGCTGGCGGGGTGGACGGTCAAAGGGATTTGCCAAAGCCCGATCAAAGGCCCCGAGGGCAATATCGAATTTCTGATTTACGCCGATTACGCCGGTTGATTTTCACCGGCGTTTTTTTAACGTTTTCCCCCGTCCGATTGATAGATTCTTTTAATCTTTTTTCGATAAGATGCACGGCGTATGCGTCTATAAAGGATTAACTGCAATGCGCCTGATTGATAATATGTCCGGTTTCAAGGGACGGCTGCTGCTGTCAACGGCATTGACCGCCGCGGTTTTCATCCCCGTTTCCGCGATGGCCGATCCAACCGTTGTTGATGGCAAACAAACGGTCAACGGCATTATCCAAGAACGGTACGTCCTGAACGGCGGCAAGAAGACGGAAACAACGGGCGGTGTAATCAACGGCATTGACGGCGTGACGGGTGTGACGGGAAGCGGCGAGTTTGAAAACGGGCTGTATCAAAGTTCGTCGGGCGGTTTGTCCATTCAGGGATCGGACACGCGGATTGATTTCAACGGCGGCGTGATTTGGGATTATTCGGCGTACATTCCGTCGTTTCCGGAGGGGGCTTCCGGTACTTTGTACAGCGGGGAAACAGTTTATCCGACACAGATTACGGGCGATTTAACGGTCAACAACGGGACGTTTACGGGCGCGATCGACATCCGCAAAGGCTCGGAACAGTCGGTGTTGAAAGGGCTGGACAAGGACGGCAAGGAAATCAAATACGATGTCAAGTCGATGGGCGATTTGAGCGTTTCGGGCGGCACGTTTTTCTTTTCCAAAGTTTCCCAGTTTAAAATGTACGACACGAACGAAGGCACGCTGTACATGACGGGCGGCGACTGGTTCGTCGGTTACGACATCGGCAGCGACGGCAAAAAGGGCGCGGCGATATCGGGCGTTGTTACAACCGTTGATGCGGGGGGGGGCAATAGCCTCTACTTGCGCGGCGGAAAATACGACATTGCCGAGGGCAGCGAATTGAGATTGGCGGGATGGGAAGGCACGATGGAAACCGCTTCCGCGTCCTATGAATTTTCTGGAAAAGGGACGCTGTCCGTCGGATTCGGCAACGGATTCACGATCAGTTCCGATGTCAAATGGGACGATGGCACGCTGAAGCAGAATTCCGGTTCTTTGACAATCGCCAAACAGGTGACCGTCAACGCGTTTAAACAAGCAGGGAACGATTCTTTGTTGAGCATTTTGGACGGCGGCGTCCTGTCGGTGGCCAGCGACGTGACGATGAACGGCAACATGAGCGGCAAAGGCACATTGAAGCTGACAGGGACGGCAAACGGCACGATCGGCGGTTTGTCCGGATTCGGAACGATCGTTGTGGGCGAGGGGACGTTAACGTTTACGCGCGGAAACGGCACGGAAACTCCCGCGCTGGATTATCTGGTCGGCGCGGTCGGCGACGGAAAGATCGGCACGATCAAAGTCGAGGGGCAAACCTACGCCGGAACGGTGACGTTGAACAATTCGGTGTTGAAACTGACGAGCGAGCTGATTACGGATTCGTTGGACATGGGGGCGGGCGACATTGTTTTCGTCAAAGGGGCGGACGGCGTCACCAACGGCAAGCTGACGCTGAAAGGCGAAACGACGATTTGGAACAACTCCCGCATCATTACGGAGGCGACGGCGGAATACGCCGACGCCACGGCGGGCGTGGTGACCGCGAAGGACGGAACGGTTTTGACGTTCGCGGATGCCGAAGGATCGGATGAAAACACGCATTTTGAAAGCAACGCGCTGACCGTTTCCATTGAAAACGGCGCGTCCATGGTGTCGAACGCGAAGCAGGTGTCCTTTGACACGTTGAAAATGACCAAAGGGGCGGCCACGGTCGAATCGGGGATTTTGAATGTCAACACCGTCGTTTTGGGCGACGGGACGGCGAACACGGGAACGCTGGTCGTCAACGACGGCGGGACGGTCAATGTCAAAAGCGCGTTGACGGCCGATTTGGGCGCGAAAATCGAAATCAACGGCGTTTTGAACGTCGCCCAGTTGGTCGCCAAAGGGCAAAAAGACGGCGTGTCCACCATTTCGGGTTCCGGCACGCTGAACATTACATATTCCGCGGATTTGAAAGGAAAAATCGACGGGCTGGCGCATTTGAACGTGACGGGAACGTCCGGCCAAACGGCCAAGGCGACGTTCGGCGGCGAATATTCCGACCGCATCGGCGAAATGAAAGTGACCTATGGCGAGGTTTCGCTGGCAAAAGAGGGGACGCTGACGATTGATTCGCTGTTGCTGGATCATGGCAAGATTTCGTTGGACAACGAAAAATCGGTTTTGGCCTTGCGTCAATCGCCGGGCGAGGACGGCGGCATTTCCGGCGAGGGGAATTCGATTTCCGGCAAAGGGACGCTGGAACTGTTAAATGACGCCAGCATCAAATTCGCGGGCGGAACGGCCGGAAACGTCGGTTATCTGGGCGGTTTGAAAATCGGGCAGGGAACGGCGACGATCACGGGCGACACGACGCTGGGCAGCGTGTCGTTTTCCGCGGATGTCGGCGGCGTTTTGCAGATTGACAAGGACGCGACCCTGACCCTGAGCGACGCGGACGGCAAATGCACGCGCGCGGATAAATGCCGTATCGTGACGAATGTCGGCAACGTCGTCAGGGGCGAAGGGACGCTGCATCTGGTCAACGGCGACGGTTCGACGTTTTACGGCATCGTCGATTTGGGACGGCTGACGCTGAATGCACTGGATGCGGACGCGACCAGAACGATCAGCTTCAATTCGTCGGTCGAATCGAGAATCCGCGAGCTGAACACGGACGAACTGAGCAACATCGCTGTCGGCGGCGTTTTGAGGATCGACCGGATCAACGGCAACGCTACGATTTTCGGCAAAGGAACGCTGACCGTCAACGGGCAGGAGGACGGCAAGTTCATCACCACCGGAACGGGCGCGCTGACAAACCTGCGAATCGGCGGCGATCTGGCCGTCAAGGACGCGTCGATCGGCAACATCGTTTTTGACAAAGCCGACAGCGGTTTGAGGGTGGTGGGGACGACGACCGTCACCGGCAACATCACGGCGGACGCGGGCAACGTCGTTTCCGGCGGTACGCTGGTTTTGAACGGCGGAACGGGAACGTTCAATTCGACGCTGGACAAATTGAACGAACTGATCGTTAAAAACGCGACGCTGAACGTCATGTCCGACACGCAGGCCGGCGAAACCGGCGGCGGTTTGTCGCTGGGCGGCGGCGCGACCGTCAACGTCGGCGCGGGCAAAACCCTGACCGTCGTCGGGACGCTGGGCAACAACGGGGACGACAACGTCATCACGGGCGCGGGTTCGCTGGCGTTGAAAGACGGCGTGTCCGTCGATGCGGTTTTGAGCAAAATCGGCAACGTCAACGTCGCGGGAAATTCGACGGTCAAAATCAACAAAACGGCCGACATCATCGGCAATCTGACGGTGGGCAGCTCGTCCTCTTTGCTGTTCAACGGCGGAACGGTCGGCGGCACGCTGGACGTTGACGGCGTTATGACCGTCGCGGGCGACACGACCGCGGCCAACGTCAAAAACGACGGGGCGATCAGCATCAACGCCGACACGGTGTTCACCGTCACGGGCGGCATTGACACGAGCGCGTCGTTCAAAGGGACGAACCTGTCATCCGTTTTGCGGCTGGCCGGCGACGCGACGGGGAGGTTGAACCTGAACAGCGGGTCGGGGTTTGCCGGAACGGTTCAGATCGGACACGGGACGCTGACCGTCAACACGACGGATCCCGTCGGCGCGATCGAATTCATCGACGATCAGGGCGGCGTGCTGAACATCGCCCAGGAATTGACCGTCGGGTCGATCAAAACGGCCGGATTGAACCAAATCACCGGCATCGGCACTTTGTCGATCAACGGTTCGGGGTCGGAATTCCGCGCGGCCATCAGCAATTTGGGCACGTTGAAAATGAAAGGGTCGTCTTCGGACGCGAAATTCTACAACAATATCCTGATCGACACGCTGGCGTTTGAAAACGGCGGTTCCGTCATTTTGAACGAAGGCATGGCGATGACGGTCACGAACCTGACCCAAAGCGGTGCCGTCGGCAGCGTTTACGGCAACGGCGCGTTCATCGCGGGAACGGGGGAGGTCGCGTTGTCCACGGGCGGCAATTATCTGGCGTCGGCGACGATCGGAACGGGCGTGATGAACTTTGTCGGCAATTCGTCGATCGGGACGCTGCGTTATTCGTCGCAAACGGGCCGGATCAACATCAACAGCGGCGTCACCGTTTCCGTCGGGTCGGACTTTTCCGGCATAGGCGTGTTGATGGGCGACGCGGGCGCAAACCTGAACCTGCAAGGCAACGCCAACGCCGTGTTCGACAACGCCAAACAGTTCAAAGGCAACATTTCGGCCGACGCCGGTTCGCTGACGTTCCGTTCGACGACGGATCTGATGACCCTGAACCTGAAAACCGCGACGGCGAAATTCCTGTATGGCGCGAAAATCGACACCGCGAACATCACGGACGGTTTGGCCGAATTCAGGGATGTCGCCGATGTTGAAACCGTCAACATTCTGGGAACGGGCGGCGCGCATTTCAAAAAGGCCGCCGATATCGAAGCCCTGCACGTCGGATCGGGATACGCGACGTTTGACGTCGCGTCAACGGTCGGCGTCGGCGACGTGAACGCCGGCGGTGTGCTGAACCTTGGCACGTCGCATCTGACGATGGACAACGGTAGCTTTAATTTCAACGACAATTCCGCGCTGGCTCTGCGCATTTCGCGCGACGCGACGGACGCCGACGGCAACGTTTTGTCGGACGGGTACGGGCGCATTTCGCTTACCGGCGGTCAGCTGAACATCTATAACAATGTCAAGCTGAACCTGACGATTGATTACGGATTGAACACGAAAGAGGAGGGATCCGTTTTTAAAATCATCGACGGAACGGTCGGTCAGGGCGAATTCGTCGTGTCGAACAACCGCTATGACTTCAAGGCGGAAACTTGCGGCACCGGCCGATGCTACCGTTTGACGCAAACGGCGACGGGCGGCGAAGTCGTGGAAAAGGAATCGGGTAACAAAAACCAGATCGGCACGGCGCAGGCGTTTTTGGACGCCGACCTGTTCGATCCGGGGACGAAGATTTTCGAGGTTGCCGAACATTTGGACGCGTTATCCCAGAAAAAGGAAACGGCGCGGGCGTATTTGAACGCGCTGACCGCCCTTGCGCCCGACGTGACCGGCGCGATGACGCGGCAACAGATCGCCGTCCATTCCAAAATATCCAACACTTTGTCGGCGCGTTTGAACGGATTGATGGGGTCGATGGGCAGTTCGTCCAAAACGTATCGGGACATCCAGCGGATGTACGGCCGTTCCGGCGGATCGCCCTATAATTCGCGTTTCATGCGGGCGCAGGATTATTACCGCCGCGCGGGATATTACGATCAGGACGACAGACCCGTGACGCGTCCGCGTCCGGCCTATCAACGCCGGATTGACCCCGATTCCGCCGAAGCCGTCGAAAACCGCGCCGAACGCAAACGTTGGGCGAAAAGAAAAGCGACCTATTCGCGTCCGAAAAACTTCGGTTTGTGGGCGCAGGGGTATTACAACACGGCCGAATACCTGTCCGCGAACAAACCCGAGGGATTTTCCGGCGACACGACCGGTTTCGCCATCGGCGCCGATGTCGAGCTGCTGGACGTGTTCGCCGTCGGGCTGGGGTACGCTTCAACCTCCGCGTCCATCGATTCTCTGCAACGCGACACGGACGTGACGGGGGATTCGTTCTTTTTGTACGGGATGTACAAACCGTCCGATTGGTTCGTCAGCGGCATTTTGAACATGACATCAATGAGCTATGACGAACAAAAGGACATTTCCGGCATAACCCTGTCGGACAAATACGACGGTTCGTCGTTCGGCGCGAACCTGATGATCGGAAAGGATTTGAAAACGTGGACGCCCGCCGTCGGGTTGCGCTATGTGTCCGCCGACCGCGACGCGCATCAAGACGAAATCGGCCAGAACGTTCCGTCCGTTTCGGTCAGCACGCTGTCGCTGGCGGCCGAAGCGCGGTGGAAACGCGATTTCGCGCGGTCGGGCGATTCCCTGTGGCACGGCGAACTGTCTGCCGGCATGACTTACGACCTGTCGTCGTCGGGTGAAAGCGCGACGGTCAGCCTGCCGAACGGGGCGAACTATACCGTCGAAGGCGACGAATTCAACGCGCTGGGCGTCGAATTGGGCGGTGTGATTGCCTATATGGTCGGCGAACACGTCGATATTTCCGCCGGATACAATCTGGAATGGCGGCAGGATTACCTGTCGCACACGTTGACGGCCATGTTCCGGTATTCGTTCTGATGAACGGTTGAAGAAAAAGGCGGATGCGGTCGGTGTCCGCCTTTTTTATTGTGTTAATGGCGTTCGTGAATTAAACTGTCGGAAATTTTCGATTACGGAGCTTTGGAGCATTATGGAACTGACCGCAGAACAACAGCGCGAAATCAACGAACTGGCCGCCGCGTCGTATCAAACGAAACGCCCGACCGTTCCCGCGTTGGAAGAAATCCTTTACAAACCGTTTCCCGTTTTGGATCACGGGTTCGTGCGCGTCGTCGATTACATGGGCGACGATTCGGCGATCGTTCAGGCGGCGCGCGTGTCGTACGGCCGCGGAACGAAACAAACGTCGCAGGACAAGGGGCTGATCAACTATTTGATGCGCCACCGCCACACGTCGCCGTTTGAAATGTGCGAAATCAAGCTGCACGTCAAGCTGCCGATTTTCGTCGCGCGGCATTGGGTGCGCCACCGCACCGCCAGCATCAACGAATATTCGGCGCGCTATTCCATTTTGGATCGCGAGTTCTATTTCCCGAAATTCGAGGATATGGCCGCGCAATCGACCGAAAACCACCAAGGCCGCGGCGAAGTCCTGTCCATGGCGGAGGCGCGGCAGGTGCTTGACCTGTTAAAGGCCGACGCTTTGAAATGCTATGACGATTACGAATATATGCTGAACGAAAATCCCGACGGCACGCGCAAGGACGAAAACCGCAAGGGGTTGGCGCGCGAATTGGCGCGGATGAACCTGCCCGTCAGCGTCTATACCCAATGGTATTGGAAAACGGATTTGCACAACCTGTTCCATTTCCTGTCCCTGCGCGCGGAATCGCACGCGCAAAAGGAAATCCGCGACTACGCCAACGTGATTTTGGATGTTTGCCGCAAATGGGTGCCTTTGGCGACCGAAGCGTTTGAGGAACACGCTTTGGGCGGGGCGCACCTGTCGAAAAAGGGGCTGGAACTGGTGCGCCGCCTGATCAACGGGGAAAAGGCAGACCGCGAAACGGTCGGCATGATGAAAGGCGAATGGAACGAATTGAAAGCCGTTCTGGGAATTAAGGAAGACTGACATGGCTGAAAACAAAAGCCCGTGGGGCAACAACAACGACGATCAAAACCCGTGGCGTCCGCGTCAGGACGACGCCGTCCCGCCGGATATCGAGGTTTTGCTGAAAAAAAGTCAGGACAAAGTCCGCCGGATCATGAACGGCGGGTCAAACAAGGGCGGCTTTTCCCCGAAAAGCGCGTGGGGTGTCGCCGCCGTCGCGGCTTTGCTGTGGGCGCTGACCGGATTTTATCAGGTGCAGCCGCAGGAACAGGGCGTCGTTCTGCGTTTCGGAAAGTATGCTTACACGACCGCGCCGGGGTTGCACTATCACTTGCCCTATCCCGTTGAAACCGTGTTGACGCCGAACGTGTCGCGCGAAAACCGCATCGAAATCGGATTTTCGTCCGAACCCGTCCGCCGGCGCGGAATATCGCGCGATTTGCGGGCGGAAAACATCGCGCTGACGGGGGACGAAAACATCGTCGAAGTCAACTTCACCGTCACTTGGAAAGTCAAAAACGCCGGCGATTACCTGTTCAACGTCCGCGATCCGGAATCCACCGTGCGGACGGCGGCGGAAAGCGCGATGCGCGATTCAATCGGCGTGACCCCCATTATGGAAATCATCGCCGACGACCGCAAAGGCGTGCAGGAACGCGCCGAAAAAACGCTGCAGTTCTTGCTGGACAAGTATAAAACCGGCATCGCCGTCACGTCCGTCCAGCTGACAAAGGCCGACGCGCCCGCGCAGGTGATTGACGCGTTCAACGACGTTCAGCGCGCCAAGGCCGACAAGGAACGATTGAGCAACGAAGCCGAAGCTTATCGCAACGACATCCTGCCCCGCGCGCACGGCGAAGCGTCGCAGATCAACGCCGAAGCCGAAGCGTACAAAGCCCGCGTCATTGATGCCGCAAAGGGCGACACCGCGCGTTTCAACGCCGTTTTGGACGAATATCTGGCGGCCAAAGAGGTCGTCGCCCGCCGTTTGTATCTGGAAACGATGGAGGACGTTTACGGCCACGTTGACAAGGTGATCGTCGATAAAAAAACGGGCGGCGTTCTGCCGTATCTGCCCGTGAACGAAATCAAAAAGAAACAGGGGGATTGATCATGAAACCGCAAATGAAGTTTGCTTTGGGCGTTTTCGCCGCGGCGTTGTTGGTCGTTTTGATGGATTCCCTGTTCATCGTGCCGCAGACCCAACAGGCGATCGTCATCCAGTTCGGCGAACCCAAACGGGTGATCCGCGCCCCCGGCCTGCACGTCAAAGTCCCGTTCATCCAGCGCGTCGTTTCCTATGACAACCGGCTGCTGGGGCTGGATCCGCCGGCCAAAGAGGTGTTGCTGTCGGATAAAAAGCGCATCGTCGTTGACGCTTTCCTGCGCTTTAAAATCATCAATCCGCTGCTGTTCTATCAAGCTTTGCAGACCGAGGAAATGGCGCATTCCCGCCTGAGCGACGCGGCCGTGTCCTCTTTGCGCGACGTGCTGGGCAAATTTGACATGAAAACGATTCTGTCGCCCAAACGCACGGAAATCATGGCGCACATCCGCGACGAAGTGGATTCCAAGGCGAAGGCTTTCGGCGTCGAAGTCGTTGACGTGCGCATCCGCCGTGCCGACCTGCCCGAAGAAACGTCGCAGGCCGTTTACGCGCGCATGCGTTCCGAACGCGAACGCGAAGCCAAGGAATTCCGCGCCCAAGGCCAGCAGATGAATCAGAAAATCAAGGCCGAGGCCGACCGCGACAAAATCAAAATCATCGCCGAAGCCCAGAAAAACGCGCAGGTGCTGCGCGGGCAGGGCGACAAGGAAGCCGCGCGCATCTGGGCGAAAGCGTCCAAGCGCGACAAGGATTTCTACGCGTTCTACCGGTCGTTGGAAGCGTACAAAAACGCGGTCAAAACAGACGGCACGTCCATGGTGATTTCGCCGGACACGGAATTTTTCAAATACTTCGGCGCGCTGCCGTCGGGGGCGAAATAACCGGAGGGCGAAACCGTGCGTGACCTGATCGTCGCTTTTTTTCTGACTTTCGTGCTGGAGGGGCTGTATTACGCGATCGCCCCCGAAAAGGTGCAGGCGATCATGCGCGAACTGGTCAAGCTGGATCCCGATATGCTGCGTAAAACGGGGCTGCTGGTCGCGGCGATCGGCGTCGCCGCCGTCGTTTTTATCAGGAGGATGGGATGATTTTTAAAGCGCTGTTCGCTTTGGCCGTTCTGTTTTCCGGCGGCGCGCGGGCGCAAACGCAGGTGTCGTTCGCGGACGCCGTGAAAAAGGCGCTGCCCTCCGTCGTCAGCGTTTCCGCGACCAAAATCACGGCCGAACCGCCGGAAATGATGCTGGCTTTGCGCGGATCGCCCTTTGAAAACTTTTTCAAGGATTCCTACCGCGACGGCGGGTTCGACGCGCCGAAATCCATTTTGCTGGGGTCGGGGGTCGTTTACGACGCCGTCGGGCATATCGTGACCAGCGCGCACGTCGTCGAGGGCATGGACGAAGTCACCGTGACCCTGAACGACGGAACGGCTTTGACGGGCAAGGTCGCGGGCAGGGATCCGAAAACGGATCTAGCGGTCGTTAAAATCGACAAAGCGGGTTTGCCGCCCGTCGTGTTCGGCGATTCCGACGCCGCGGAAATCGGCGAACCGGTCATGGCCGTCGGCAACCCGTTCGGGTTGGGCAACACGGTGACGGCGGGCATCGTTTCCGCGCGTTCCCGCGACATTCAGGTCGGGCCTTACGACGATTTCATCCAGACGGACGCGGCGATCAACCGCGGCAATTCGGGCGGCCCCCTGTTCAACGCGGCGGGCGAGATGATCGGCGTCAACACGGCTATTTTCTCGCCGTCGGGCGGCAGCGTCGGAATCGCTTTCGCCGTCCCGTCGAAAATGGTGAAGCCGGTGGCCGACGCGCTGATCAAGGACGGTATGGTCAGACGCGGCCGTTTGGGGTTGAAAATCCAAACCGTCACGCCGGAAATCGCCCGCGGCCTGAAAATGCCGGAAACGGCGGGGGCTTTGGTCGCGGGGGTGGATTTGACCTCCCGCGCCGCGCAATCGGACATCAAGGCGGGCGATGTCGTCATCCGTTTCGACGGCCGTCCCGTGCCGGATATGCGGGCATTGCCGCGCATGGCGGCGCAGGCCGCGGTCGGGAAAGCCGTTCCCGTGACCGTGTGGCGCGACGGCAAAGAGGTGAACCTGTCCCTGACGATTTCCGAAATGACGGACAAAGTGCCCGTTTCCGCTTTGCCGCAAAGCGGGCGGCCGGACAACCTGAAAACGAAAACGCTGACGCTGCTGGGGATCACGGTGGCGGAACCGACGCCCGAGGCGCGGCGCAAATACAACCTGCCCAAAGGCGGCGCCGGATTGGTCGTCACCGGCGTCAAAGCCGGATCGGACGCGGCGCAAAAAGGGTTGCGCGCGGGCGACGTGCTGGTCGAATTGGACAAAAAGACGCTGGCGTCGATGGCGGCGGCGGACGATTGGGAACGCGAGGCGGCCGAATTGGGGCTGGAATCCGCTTTCGTGCTGATCGACCGCAACGGCGAACGGTTCTTCGCCGTCGTCAAATTCGTTCCCGTTCCTTAGGCCGGAGGAAAAAATGCGCATCGATTTTTACCACTTGCAACATTCGACATTGGATCAGGTTTTGCCCGTTTTGGCGCAAAAGGCGTATGAAACCGGCAAACGCTTGCTGATCCGGACGGATCTGTCCGAACTGGCGGAACATTTGAACACGCTGCTGTGGACATATAAACCGGATTCTTGGTTGCCTCACGGGACGGAAAACGACGGGGACGCGGCGGAACAACCTGTTTTCATCACCGCGCACGACGACAATCCGAACGAGGCGGAAATGGTGATGCTGACCGCGGGCGGAACGGTCGAGGAAATCGCCGCGTTCGACCGGTGCTTCAACCTGTTCGACGGCCATGACGAAACGGCCGTCCAACGCGCCCGCGAATTGTGGAAAGCCGTCGTCGCTGCCGGTTTCAAGGCCTATTATTGGCAGCAAAACGACGCCGGCAAATGGGAAATGAAAGCATCCCGCACCTGACGCCGCCGACAACGAAAAGATAAATTTCCCGCAATAAAAAAGAACCCCGCGGCGGTCAGGCGGCGGGGTTCTGTCGATATTGGGGAAGAGGGGGGAGGGAAATTATTCCTCCTCGTCCTTTTCCTGCGCCGATTTGCCGATATAGGCAAAGGCTTTTTGGGTGGTGTCCTCTTTGATTTGCAGGCCGAGGAACGTCGAAAAGTCGGCCAGAACGGCGTCCGATTTTTCATTGCCCGTCTGTTCCTGCAACAGGCGGCGGACTTCAAACAATCCGATCTTGTCCTTTTCCGGATCGGCCGAAACCGTTTTGACGGATTTCACGACGAAGTATTCCGTCGGCATGATCGCCGAAAACGCTTCGCCCGCCGGACGGTTGAACAGTTGATACGTCACCGAAACGGGCAATTCGTTGCCGCGGCGGGTGATGCCGTCCACGCGTTTGTATTCGACGCCCGCCCGTTTGGCGATCGTTTTGGGCGCGACGCCCCGTTGCAATTCGTTTTTGACGGATTCGACGATGCCGCGCGCCTGTTCTTTCTGTTTTTCCATGACCCACGCGGCTTTGATTTCCTTTCCGGCTTTTTCCACCGGTTTCAAAGCGGGATCCTTCACGTCATCAACGCGCAGGACGAAAAAGTCCGTTCCGTCCTCCACCATCGGGGATTCGCGGCCGGTGTCGCTGGCGAAAGCGGTGTTCAGAACCGTTTTCGGCACGTTGACCTGTTTGCCGTTTTCGTCTTTGCCCTCCGGATCGACCAGCGTGTATTTGACGACGGGATAACCGGTGGAAGCGGCCACTTCCTCAATCGTTTCGCCCGCGCCGAACCGGTCGTCCAAAGCGACGGCTGTTTCGCTGAGCGTGTCGTAGGCGACGGCGGCGACCATTTTGCGTTCAATGTCGTCGCGAACGTCTTTGAACGACTTTTCAACCTTGGGCGTGATTTTGTTGACGCGCAAAATTTGCCAGCCGAAAGCCGTCTGGACGGGGGGGACGATTTCGCCTTTTTTCGCGGAAAACACGACATCCGCCCAATCGCCCGTCGCGGTGGACGGCGTCAAGTCGCCCAGTTTTGTCTGGTCGGCGGTTTGATGCGCGTATTTTTCGGCGACCTGCATGAAATCGCGTCCTTTTTTCAAAGCGTCGAAAGCTTTGTCCGCGTCCTCTTTCGACGTGAACAGCATCTGGTCAACGTCGCGGATTTCTTCCGTCGAATAGGCATCCTTGTTTTCGTTGTAGGATTCCAGCAGTTCCTCTTCGGAAATTTTGATTTTGTCCGACACGTCTTTCAGTGTCAGGTTCAAAACGGTGAACGTGCGGTATTCGGGGGCGATCAGATCGTCGGCCAATTCCTTATAAATTCTGTCGCGATCCTGCTTGGACGGTTCGCCTTTGACGGCCAGCGATTCCGGTTTGACCGTGAAAACGTCCGCCGTCCGCTTTTCCTTTTGCAGGCGGTAGAACAGGGCGGCCGTTTCGGACGGGGCGACGGTCGCCGATTTGGCGGCGTCCTCCAACTGTTGGGCGCGCATATCCAGAAACGCGTCGTCGATGAAGCGTTTTTCGGTTACGCCCGTTTCGCTCAGATACTTTTTATAGGCGGACAGGCTGAACGATCCGTTGTAATCGGTGAACGCCGGCATATTCGCGATCGCGGCGCGCACGGCGTCGTCCGAAACCGTCAGGTTCAGCGAATCGACGGTCGCCCGCATGGTCAGACGCGACACGGCCTGATTGAACAGGGCGGGCAGCATTCCGGATTGGACGGCGTCCTTGACCGTAAAGGGCTTCTGCGTCATTTTGGAAAAGGCGCGCACCTGGCGGTTGACCTCTTCCACGAACTGGGCGACGGTGATTTTTTGTCCGGCGATGGTGGCGACGGCCTTGCCTTCGTCGGGGATTTTTTCCAGAAAACGCCCCGTCCCGAACAGGGAAACGAAGCTGAGCGCCGTCAGGGTCAGGATCCCTTTCATCAGCCAGCTGTTTTTTTGATCACGAAAGAATTTCAGCATTTCCGAATCCTTAAATATTCATTAACACGCCGATAATAAATAGGGTCGGTTCCATTGGCAACAGACTTTTTCAAAAACGGGCGAAAAAGCAAATAAATGTTTTTTTCGGCGCGGGGTTGTGGTACACCTTGTTTCAAATTTTTTGTAAACGGACTTTTTTAGGAGAATGAAGATGCAAAGACGTCCTTTGATCGCCGGCAACTGGAAAATGAATTGTCTGAAGGCTGACGGCGTCGCTTTGGCGGCGGGAATCGCCGAAAAATACGCGGCGGTCGAAAACCCCGCGTGCGATGTGCTGGTCTGCCCGCCCGCGATTTGGATCGTGCCCGTCGTTGACGCCGTCAAAGGCCGCATCAGCGTCGGCGCAGAAGACGCCCACGCCGCCGAATCGGGCGCGCACACGGGCGACATCAGCGTTCCCATGATCAAGGACGCGGGGGCGACTTTCGCCATCGTCGGCCATTCCGAACGCCGCACCGACCACCATGAAACGAACGCCGAAGTCAAAGCCAAAGCCGAAGCCGTCATCAAACACGGCCTGACCGCGGTCATCTGCATCGGCGAAACCGAATCCGAACGCGACGCCGGCAAAACGATCGACGTTTGCCGCGCGCAGATTCAGGGATCCGTTCCCGAAAACGCGACGGCCGAAAACGTCGTCATCGCTTACGAACCCGTTTGGGCGATCGGCACGGGACGCACGCCGACGACGCAGGACGTGGCCGACGTTCACGCCGCCATCCGCGCCGAAATCGCGGCGAAGCTGGGCAAGGAAACGGCCGACGGTATGCGTTTGCTGTACGGCGGTTCCGTGAAACCGTCCAACGCCAAGGAATTGATGGCGTTAAAGGATGTTGACGGCGCTTTGGTCGGCGGGGCGAGCCTGAAGGTCGCCGATTTCTGGGCCATCGTCGAAACCTGTTTGTAATCCCCAACGGAAAGGGAAGAGATTATGCATACGTTTATTTTGGTCGTTCACGTCATTTTGGCCGTTTGTCTGGTTTGCGTGATCCTGATGCAGCGTTCCGAAGGCGGCGCGCTGGGCGGATTGGGCGGCGGCGGCATGGGCAGCTTTATGACGGGGCGTTCCGTCGGCAATATGTTGACCCGCACGACGGCGATTTTGGCGACCTGCTTTATGATCACCAGTCTGACGTTGGCGATTATGAGCAAGGGCGAGGCGGCCAAAACGCAGAAATCGTTTATGGAACAGCCGGTCGCGGCGGCGTCGGAACCCGCCAAGCCCGCGGTTCCCGTCGTTCCCGTTTCGTCAAAGTAAATCTTTTAATCAAAGGCGGAAATCCGAACGGGTTTCCGTCTTTTTCATATGAAAAAAGGAGTTTGTCATGCAAAACCGTCGCGTCCAAGTCGGCAACGTCGTTTTTTCCAACGATCTGCCTTTCGCGTTGATTTGCGGCCCCTGCCAGCTGGAAAGCATGGATCACACCATGGATTTGGCGGGAAAGATCGTTGAAATCACCAAAAAACTGAACATCCCCTATGTGTTCAAGGCTTCGTTCGACAAAGCCAACCGCACGTCGATCAACGGCGCGCGCGGCGTCGGGCTGGAAAAGGCGATTGAAATTTTTGCAGAGGTCAAAAAACGTTTCGGATGCCCCGTCGTCACGGACGTTCACGAACCGCATCAATGCGCCGAAATCGCCGACGTTGTCGATATGTTGCAGATTCCCGCGTTTTTGTGCCGTCAAACCGATCTGGTCGTCGCGGCGGCGAAAACGGGCAAGGCTTTGAACATCAAAAAAGGCCAGTTTCTGGCGCCGTGGGATATGAAAAACGTCGTCACAAAGGCCGACCAGTCCGGCAATCCGAACGTTTTGGTGACGGAACGCGGCGTGTCGTTCGGTTATAACACGCTGGTCGTCGATATGCGTTCCCTGCCGATTATGGCACAACAGACAGGTTGCCCCGTCATCATGGATGCGACACACTCGGTGCAGCAGCCGGGGGGGAACGGGACTTCGACGGGCGGCCAGCGCGAATTCGCGCCGGTGTTGGCGCGGGCGGCGGTCGCCGTCGGCGTGGCGGGCGTTTTCATTGAAACGCACCAAGACCCCGACAAATCCCCCAGCGACGGCCCCAACATGATTCCTTTGGCGGATTTGGAAAACGTTTTGGAATCGCTGCGGGCGATCGACCGGCTGGTCAAAAAGGTTTGAACAAGGAGAGTTTGTCATGTCTGAAATTATTGATATTCATGCGCGTGAAATCTTGGATTCCCGCGGCACGCCGACGGTGGAAGTCGATGTTGTTCTGGATTCCGGCGCGTTCGGGCGCGCGGCCGTTCCGTCGGGAGCTTCGACCGGCGTGCACGAAGCGGTCGAATTGCGCGACGGGGACAAGGAACGTTATAACGGCAAGGGCGTTTTGAAAGCGGTCGAGGCCGTCAACGAAACGATCGCCGACGAACTGTGCGGTTTCGACGCGTTGGAACAAGATGAAATCGATCAGATGATGATTGATCTGGACGGCACGCCGAACAAAGGCAAGCTGGGCGCGAACGCGATTTTGGGCGTTTCGCTGGCGGTTGCGAAAGCGGCGGCGGACGAAGTCGGGCTGCCCCTGTACCGGTACGTCGGCGGGGTCAACGCCCGCGTTTTGCCCGTTCCGATGATGAACATTTTGAACGGCGGCAAGCACGCGGACAATCCGATCGACATTCAGGAATTTATGATCATGCCGGTTTCCGCCCCTTCGATCGCCGAAGCCGTGCGCATGGGTTCCGAAGTGTTTCAGGCGTTGAAATCGAATCTGAAGCAGGCGGGATTGAACACGAATGTCGGCGACGAAGGCGGCTTCGCCCCCGACCTGAAAAGTGCGGACGAAGCGTTGGCGCATATCGTCAAAGCGATTGAAACCGCGGGATACGCGGCGGGAACGGACATCGTTCTGGCGATCGACGCGGCGTCCAGCGAATTTTACAAGGACGGCAAGTATGTTCTGGTCGGCGAGGGCAAGACGTTCGACGCGGCCGGAATGGTCGATTACTACAAGGATCTGGTCGCGAAATATCCGGTCAAATCCATTGAGGACGGTTGCGCCGAAGACGATTGGGCGGGCTGGGATCTGCTGACAAAGACTTTGGGTGGCAAGGTTCAGCTGGTCGGCGACGATCTGTTCGTCACGAACACCGCGCGTTTGGAACAGGGCATTGAAAAGGGCGTCGCCAATTCGATTTTGGTCAAAGTCAACCAGATTGGCACGCTGACGGAAACGCTGAACGCCGTCACCATGGCGCAGCGCGCGGGATACACGGCCGTTTTGTCGCACCGTTCCGGCGAAACCGAAGATTCGACGATCGCCGATCTGGCCGTCGCGACGGGATGCGGACAGATCAAAACGGGGTCGATGTCGCGTTCCGACCGGTTGGCGAAATACAACCAGCTGATCCGGATCGAGGAAGAGCTGGGCGACACGGCGGTTTACGCCGGTCTGTCGGCTTTCGGCCGCCGCCGTTAAAAATTGGACGGATTTTTATCACGAAAAAGGGGCGGATTCCGGTTCGTCCCTTTTCCTTTTTGTTTTTTAAAGTTGACAAGCCGCCGATAAATAGACAAAATATAGAAAAAACAACACTTGGGTGACTTATGTCAATATCGTCGGAATCAGAGGCGGTTCAACCGAACGCCGAGAAACCGGAATATAAAATAACGCTTTATCTCGACACGCCGAAAATGTTTTTACGCCCCGGACAGGACACCGTTTACGGCGGCAAGTTGCATGGCGGCATTACGGACACGACGTGGTACACGGGACACGCCTTTATCGGGTTAAGCGACGGAAAATCCGAAGAAAAATGGGGATTCGGTCCCGATCATTCGGTGGTGGATTCGATGGCGCTTTACATGACGGGGTGCAAATCCGAATTCAAACGCGAGGACAGCACCCATTACAACGAAGCGATCGTTTATCCCGTCGGCGAAAAACAGTTCCGCGCGGCGCAGCGGAAAATCGAGGAATACAAAGCGCATCCCGAATTGGAATACAAGCTGTTTTCCCGCAACTGTTCCACCGTCGCGTCGTCGGTTTTAAAGGCCGCCGGCGTCAAAGCGCCCCCCGGCAAGCTGGTCGGGTTGACGCCGCACACGCTGACGCTGAAAAAGCGGATGATTTTCCTGCGCCGCAAAATGGAATTGAAGCTGTTGAAGGCCAAGCTGAAACTGCAAAAGATGTTCGGCGTAAAAACGCCCGCGCCAAAGGCGGCGATGCTGGCGGTTTTGCGGTCGAAGCCTTTGCCCGTTCCCGTAGAGTTGGGTTCCGAAATGGGGCGACAGGGCGGAAAAATCAACGAAAAGCGCGTGATGGATTTTCTGTTGCCCCTGAAAACGCAGCGGGTTTAAAGCATAACGGAAAAGGCGGGATGTGTTCCCACCTTTCGCATTTTTTGCCGTGTTCTTTTTAATGTTCCAGCAGGCCTTCGGCGATCTGCAGGTTCATGTTTTCCAACGCATCCAGCGTTTTGTCGTTGGCGTCGCATCCGTATTTGATCGTTTTGGCGACGACGAAATTCGCCAGTTTCAACAAATTCGCCTTCACGTTTTCACTCAACGGATGATCCGCGCGCGAAACCAGCGTTTGAATGGCCGTCCACAGCTGCATATTTTCATCCAGCGCGACGGTCAATCCGGCTTTGTCGCCGTTTTGGCGGGCGTTGGAAATGTTCGCCGCCGCCCGCGCCAAAGCCAGCGCGTCTTTTTCGGATACGGAAAGTTGATTGTCGGTCATGGGGTTTCTCCTTTGCTGATAAACAGGTGGAAAGAAAAGCGCGCTTCAAGGGACGTTAAAGGGAGGGAGGAGATCACCCCTTGAAGCGCAAACGGTTAAAACGGATTGATGATGTCCAGAACCTGCCGGCCGATCCGCGGCTGCTGAACGTCGCTGATCGTCCCTTTGCCGCCGTAGGCGACGCGCAGTTCGGCGATCTTTTCCGATTTGATGGTGTTCAGGGTGGAAATGTCTTCGCGCCGGATGATGCCGGTCATGTGCAGCTGGCGCATTTCATAGTTGACGCGGACTTCCTGTTTGCCGGAAATGACCAGATTTCCGTTGGGCAGGATCTGCGTGACGACGGCCGCCATGGTCACGTCGATTTTTTCATTCCGGTCGATCGACCCGTCGCCGGTGATGTCGCGGCTGCTGGTGATGTTGAACAGGTTGGACACATCTACGCCGTTAGGCAGAATTTTCCCTGCATATTTTTCCAGTCCGGCCAAAGCACCGATGCTGGTGCTGTCTTTGTCCGTGCCGCGTTTCTGTTCCGATTTGTTTTCCAGCAAAGCTTTGTCGGAAATGACGACCTGAACGGTCAGGATGTCGCCGACCTGCGCGGCGCGCTGGTCTTTGAAAAATCCTTTCGACCCCGGACGCCACAGCGAATTGGCGTTGACGTAGGGCGTTTGCGGTTCGGGCATGGGCATATCGACGGGGGTGTATCCTTTTTCCTTTGTCGGGTTTTCGATTTTGGAAAATTCGGGTGCTTTGCCGACGTCTTTCAACCGGCCGAAATAAGCGCACCCCGTCGCGTTCAGCGCGAACGCCGCGATCAATGCGGTTTGCGCCATCCTTTTAAGGTGTTGTTTTTTCATTGTATCCTCCCTTTTTATCCGCCGGCCGCGGAAATCAGAACCGTTTCCGGCCCCGTCACAGTTCCTTGGACGACGGATTTGCTTTGCAGGTTCATCACACGGACGGAATCTCCCAATCCGCCGTTTTCCAGAGCTTTTCCTTTGGCGCTGAGCATGATGTTGCCTTTGGAAAAGTTCAAGGTGACGACCTTGCCTTTGGCGACCATAACTTGCGTTTGCACGTCGTTGGCCGTGATGATTTGTCCCGCGCGCACCGTGCGTTTGATTTCCTTGCCGATCAAATCGTCAACGTTCGCGGGGTCGATGCGCCGCCGTCCGTCCTGCGCGACGCGGTTGACGGCGATGTCGTCGCGCGTGACGATCTGTCCCGCTTTCATGTCCCGCCGCGCGACGGGGACGGTGACGAACAGGCGGACTTTGCCGGAAAACACCGGCGAAGACAGCTTTTCCTGATTGACGGTCAGGTCGGTTTCGACCTCGAACGTCTGGCGGTGCGCGTTGTATTCCGCGCGCGTCGGTTCCAACCGCCAATCGGAACGCGCCGGCACCAACAGCGGCAGGTCCCCCTTTTGGATCAACAGATCGGCCGTTTCCGGCAATCCCTTTTCGCGCAAAGCCGCCGTCAGCGTGGCCTTGACCTCTTCTTCGCCGATTTTGTCGGCGGCGCGGTGAACGGTGGCGGTGCTTTGGTCGGGCGTCGGCGTCCAGTCGATGCCGTGCTTTTTCGCCAGTTGTTTCAGCCATTCCGCGGTCAGGATCGCGTCTTTGCCCAACGCGGGGGCGGGGGCGGCGGGGGTTTGGTCGGCCGCGGCGTCCAATCCGGAAAACAAATCGCCCAAGCGGATGTATTCGCCGGGAACCTCGGCCTTTTGCTTTAAAACGACGGGCAACGCCTGCAGTTCGGCGGCGGCCGCGCGGGTCGCCGGAACAGTCAGAAACAAAGCGAAAAGCAGGCGGATCATCGTTTCATACCCCTTAGGATTTCAGCTGGTTGATGGTCGAAAGCATCTGGTCGGCCGTCGTGATGACCTTGGAATTCATTTCGTAGGCGCGCTGGGCGGACACCAGTTCCGTGATTTCCGACACGACGTTGACGTTCGAGTTTTCCAAGTGTCCCTGCAGCACCGTGCCGAAACCCAAAGCCCCCGGAACGTCCGTCAGCGGGTTGCCCGATGCCGCCGTTTCCATGAACAGGTTGTCGCCGATCGCTTCCAATCCGGATTCGTTCATGAAATTCGCCAGTTCCAGCTGGCCGACGTTCGTCAATTCGGTCTGCCCGTCCTCTTTGACCCAGACTTCGCCGGACGAGTTGATCGTGATGCCGATGACGTTTTCGGGAATGGTGATCCCCGGTTGAACCGTGTAACCGTCCGACGTGACCAGCAGGCCGTCGGGGCTGACTTGGAACGCGCCGTCGCGGGTGTATCCCGTGCCGCGGTCGTTGGGCAGTTCGATTTGGAAATAACCGTTGCCCTGAATCGCCAGATCCAGCGTGTTGTCCGTGTTCAAAACCGACCCGTGTTCCGACACGCGGTAAACCGATGTCGTTTTGACGCCCAGACCTAGCTGGATGCCCGACGGAACGATCGTGCCGGAATCCGACGAATTGGCGCCGACGCGGCGCATATCTTGGTACAGCAGGTCGTGAAACTCCGCCCGTCTGCGCGAATAGGCCGTCGTGTTCATGTTCGCGATGTTGTTGGAAATGACTTCGACGTTCGTCTGTTGCGCCAGCATTCCCGTCGCGCCGATATGAAGTGCTCTCATGATTTTGACTCCTTAAACCTTAAAAACTCAACCGCTTGTCTTGGCGTAAACCTGCATCGCGTTTTGACGGCGCGAATGTTCCGTGTCGATCATCATCTGCACGTTTTCATACGCGCGTTGCAATTTGATCATTTGCGACATTTCCACAACGGCGTTGACGTTCGACGATTCGATCATGCCCTGTTCGACGCTCGGGCGGACGGCCGTCACCGCGTTTCCGTCCGTGTTGCGGTACAACCCGCTGTGCGTCGCGCGCAGTTTCTGGCGATCCGCGAATTCGACGGTTTGCAGCGTCGCCACGGGGCCGTTTTCCGTCACGATCGTGCCGTCGCGGGTGACGTTGAATTCCGTTTCCTCCGGCGCGATGAAAATCGGGTTGTCGCGGTCGTCCAAAACGGGATTGTTTTCGTTCGTGACCAGCATGCCGTCGTCGTTGATTTTGAACTGGCCGTTGCGGGTGTAGCGCACGCCTTCGGGCGTATCGACGACGAAATAGGAATCCCCGTGAATCGCCAGATCGAAAGGATTGTCCGTCGCGGAAAACGCGCCTTCGGTGAAATTGCGGACGATGCCGAAATCGTGAACGAACGACAGGCGGTCGTCCAACAGCTTTTCATCCGTTTTGCTTTTGGAAACAAATTCGGTGAAATGGGGCTGGACGCCTTTGTAACCGGCCGTGTTCACGTTCGCCAGATTGTTGGCGACCATGTCCAGCTGACGCCACAGGCTGGTTTGGCGGGACAGGGCGATATAAAGCGTGTTTTCCATGTTATCCTCCCGATGCGGGGTTGTCTTGTAACTGTATATGCATGAACCGTGCCAAATTTTGTTTTTCAAATATTTTCTTGAAAACGGCGTCGGAATATAATTATTTTCTTATAACCTGTTATTAACTAAAACGGCGTATAACAGACTGGATTGAGGTTGAAAACTGTAAGGATCTTTGCATGGCTGCGGAATTTGATGACAAAGCCGCCGGAACGGAAAACGAAAACGAACGGCCGACGCCCGCCGTTGCGCCGAAAAAAAAGATTTTATTGTTGCTGTTGCCGATTTTTTTGGTGATCGGTTCGGTTGTCGGATTGTATTTTTCCGGCATGGCGGACGCGTTGTTGGCGGTGACGCCGGCGGACAACGGCGAAAAGGCCGGTGACGAGCGCGAAGAGGGCGAGGTGTCGGGCGTGTTTTTCGACGTGCCCGAAATATTGGTGAACCTGTCCGCCCGCGCGGGGCAGAAGCCGATTTACTTTAAAATCAAGGTGACGCTGGAAATGGCGTCCTCCGCCGATGCGGAACAGGCCGAAAAGCTGTTGCCGCGCATTGTCGATAGTCTGCAGTTCTATTTGCGCGAAATGCGGTTGGACGAATTGCAGGGTTCCGTCGGCACCTACCGGCTGAAAGAGGAAATCCACAACCGTTTGAACCGCGTGTTGGCGCCGGTCAGGGTCAACGACGTGCTGTTCAAGGAAATTTTGATTCAATAAGGGGATGCAAATGGCGCAAAACGGTCGAAACAACCCGACGGAATCCGGCGAAGCGGATCAAGACGTTTCCCAGATCCTGAATCAGGACGAAATCGACAGCCTGTTGAACAACGGGGACGGTCACGCGGAACAAACCGGCGTTCAGGCTTTGCTGAACACTTCGACGGTTTCCTATGAACGTCTGCCGATGCTGGAAATCGTTTTCGACCGTCTGGTGCGTTTGATGTCCACGACGTTGCGCAATTTCACCCAGTTCAATATCGAAATCACGCTGGAAGGCATCGACACGATGCGTTTCGGCGATTATCTGGATTCCGTGGCGCAGCCGTCCATGATGTCCGTTTTTCGCGCAGAAGAATGGGACAATTTCGGTTTGATGACGATTGATTCGTCCCTGATTTACACGATGGTGGACGTTTTGTTGGGCGGACGGCGCGGCACGGCCGCGATGCGTTTGGACGGCCGGCCTTACACTTTGATTGAACGCAACCTGATCGAAAAAATGTTGCATCTGGTTTTGTCCGATCTGTCGGCCGCTTTCGACCCGTTGTCGCCCGTAACGTTCCGGTTCGACCGTTTGGAAACGAATCCGAAATTCGCGATGATCTCCCGTCCGTCGAACGCGGCGGTCGTGGCGAAGTTCCGCATTGACATGGAGGATCGCGGCGGCCGGATCGAGCTGTTGCTGCCCTACGCGATGCTGGAACCGGTGCGCGAGCTGCTGTTGCAGGGGTTCATGGGCGAAAAGTTCGGCCGCGACAGCATTTGGGAAAACCATCTGGCCGAAGCGTTGTGGGTCAGCGAGGTCGATTTGCTGGCCGTTTTGGATCGCCATATGACTTCGTTGAAACAGGTGTTGAAATGGAAAGTCGGCACGCGTTTGCTGTTGAACGCTTCACCGGATTCCGAGGTTGAAATGGTTTGCGGCGACATTCCGATGTTTTACGGGCGCATGGGGCGCAAAGGCGACCACATCGCCGTGCAGATCGAAGACAAAATCAAACGGCAGAAGGATTAACAGCCATGTCGATCGAACTTATTATCAACATTGTCGTGATTTGTCTGTTGGTGCCGACGATCGTTTTCGCGGTCGTTTTGAATAAAAGATTGGAGATTTTACGCAACAGTCGTGCCGATCTGGGACGTTTGATCGAAGCGTTCAACGACGCGACGACGCGCGCCGAATCGGGCATTCCCCGATTGAAACAGGCGGCGGACAGCGCGGGCGGTTTGCTGCGCGACCAGATTCAAAAGGCGCAGACTTTGCGCGACGATATGGCTTTTATGATTGAACGCGCCGATGCGATCGTCCGGCGGTTGGACGATTCGATGCGCGCGGTGCCGGCGCGTCCCGCCGTTTCTGACGACGTTTTGAAACCGGCCGTTTATGACCAAAAGCCCGCCGCGCCCGTTTCCGGCGGACGCAAAAAACGCGTTCTGGCCGAAAAGCCGGAGGATCTGATTTCCTCCGCCGTTTCCGCGGCGCAGGATATATTGCGCGATGTCGAAGACCAGAAAACGCCGGCGGCCGCCAAGAAATCTTTAGCGCCGATGATTCGGGACGACATGGATTCCGACCGGTCGGAGGCGGAACGCGAATTGCTTAAAGCTTTGCAGTCCATGCGGTAAGGAGGGGCGGTTATGAAACAAGCGATTGCCGCGGATGCCCGCAAGGACAAGGTGAGAAAAAAACGGCCGGCGCGTTTCCGGCTGTTGCCGTTGGTGATATTTTTCTGCGTTTTGATGTTGTCCGTGCGCGTGGGCGTCGTGTGGCGCAATCTGGTCGCGCCGTCGTCCGGCCGTCCCGCCGCCGTCGCCGTCACCGCCGTTCAGGCGCAGGCCGCCGAACCGGCCGGAAAGGCGAAAAGCGGATCGCTTTCCTCCAAAATATCGCAAGCCGTCAGCGCGGATCGGGCGGAAAAAGGCCGTGTGACGGAAAAAACGGGGATGGGGTATTCCCAATCCGAATTGGAAATTTTGCAAAAATTGGCGCAGCGGCGCGAAGAACTGGATGTCCGCGAACGCGCCATCGAACAGCGCGCGGGCGTTTTAAAGGCCGCCGAAGCGCAAATCGATATGAAAATCGCCAAGCTCAAAGAGCTGGAAACCTCAATCAAGGATTTGATCGGCGTTTACGACGAACGCGAACGCGACCGGTTGAACAATCTGGTCAAAATCTATTCGACGATGAAGCCCAAAGAAGCCGCGCGTCTGTTCAACGATATGGAAATGCCGCTGTTGGTGCGCGTGTTTGAGCAGATGAAAGAATCCAAATCCGCGCCGATTCTGGCGTTGATGGATTCGGCCAAAGCGAACGCTTTGACATCCGAACTGGCCAGCAAACGGACTTTGCCCGGATACGACGGCCCTGAAACCGAAGCGAAAAAATAAAGCCTTTTTGTGATTTAAGGGCTTTAACAAAACGTAAATATAAATTAAACTGCCTTGTTCATATTTCCATACAGAGGATAAAAATGGCTGTTGATAAAAATATTTATGTGTTGATCGTTGACGATTATCAAACTATGCGCGGTGTGATCCGCAATCTGGTCAATCAATCGGGATTTCATAACACGATCGAAGCCGCGACGACGGACGAAGCGTTTGAAAAATTAAAAGAACATCATTGCGGACTGGTTATTTTCGATTGGCGCACGGGCCCCATGGCGGGCGAGGATTTTTTGAAAACCATGCGCGCCGATCCGGATTTGAAAGACACGCGTTTCATCGTCGTCAGCGCCGAAAGCAACGACGAACTGACCGCCGTCATCCGCAAAGCCGGCGCGGCCGATTTCATCGCCAAACCGTTTACGCAGGCGACGTTGAAAAAAACGATGACGGCTTTGTTCGGTTCTTTTTAAACCAAGGGATCGTCAATGGGCGGATGGATTAAATCGGCGGCTTTTTTATTCGCGTGGATTTTCGCCGCGCAGGCGTTCGCGGCCGATCCGTCCCTTCGTCCGACCGCGCCCCGTTTGGCCGTCGTCCAGCGCGCGGGTGAAACGCAGCTGTGGTTTTTTTGGAAAAATCCCGCCGGTTATTCGGAAACGTCAGACAAGGGGACTTACCGCCTGACGTTTGAAACGCCCGCCGCCGTTCCCGCGGGCAGATTGAAACAGATTTTGACGGCTCTGCCGGAAAAATGGCGCGGATTGGATTTGAAGCAAGAGGACGGCAAGCTCGTCTTTTCCGTCAAAACGCCCGCCGGCGGAACGGTCGCCGCGGCCGCCAGCGGAAACGGCGTCAAGGTTTCCCTGTATGACGGCGATCTTCCAAAACCGGAAAAGGCGGATAAACCCGCCGTCGAAAACAAACCGGCCGTGGCAAAGACCGAGCCCGAACCAAAACCAGAACCCGATCCCAACCCGACACCCGAACCCGCCGCCGCTCCCGCCGTTCCGGACGTTCCGGCCGAATCCGTGACGCCGGCCGAGCCGGAAAAGGCGGTTGAAACGCCCTATGCCGAAGCGCAGGAAACCGTTTTGCTGACCCTGTCCGCGCCGCAGTCGTTCGAGGAAAAAATCGAACATCGGGCGGTGAAATCCGCCGACGTGTCCGGATATCGCGCGGCGTCACTCAGTTTTCCGTGGAACCGCATGACCGCGGTGGCGGCGTTCCGCAGGGACGGCTACGTCTGGATCGTTTTCGACCGCAAGGCCGAATTCGATTTCAGCTTGGAACGCGAACTGTACAAGGACATCATCCTTGAAATGGTGCAGATTCCCCATTCGCAGGCGACGATATTCCGGTTGGTGACGCAAAAGGGGTACAACCCCAGTCTGCGCCGCGAAGGGTTGCTGTGGGTTGTCGATCTGATGTACCAGCCCGTGCGCCCGAAACAGGCGGCCAACCTGATTTTGCAGCGCAAAACGCCGTTCGGCGCGCGCATTTTCGTGCCGCTGGACGAATCGGCGCAGGTCATCCCCCTGCTGGATCCGGAAGTCGGCGATTTGATGTATATCGTGCCCGTTTTCGCACAGGGAAAAGGCGTCCCGAATCCGCGCAGTTTCGTTGACGCCGACTTTTTGCAAACGGCGCAGGGGCTGGTCGTCGTTCCGAACACCGAGGATTTGAGCGTCTATTCCTCGACCTCCGGCGTCGAGATTCGCGGGCCGAAAAAAATCGGGATGCGCTTTTCGTCGGAGGACATTCTCGCCTTTCTGACGAAATCGAAAATCAACACCGATCCGGCGGCGCAGATTTTGGACGTGGCCGCGTGGGGGGGCGACGATCCCGACCGTTACATCGCGACGTTGAAGCAAAGGCAAAACGCGGTCGTGGACGCCAAACCGGCGGACAAGGATTTGAACCGTTTGATTTTAGCGCGTTATTATTTCGCGAACGGAATGTATCCGGAAACGCTGAGCGTGTTGCGCGTGATCGCCGGCGGCAACGGGGCTTTGGCCGGTTCGGCGGGCGTTGTCGCCCTGCGCGGCGCCGCGAATTTCATGATGATGCGCTATGACGAGGCGATCAAAGATCTGTCTTCGCCCTTGTTGAAAAACGATTCGGCGTCGGATTACTGGCGCGCCGCGACTCTGGCGGCCTCTTCGCGCACGCCGGAAGCCTATTTGCAGGCGATGAAAGACAACATGGGCATTTTGCGGGCGTACCCCTATCCGGTTAAAACGCGGCTGGCTTTGGCCGGATTGCACGCCGCCGTCGCCGCGGGGGACGAATTTTCCATTCAGAACTTTATGGAAGCGGCTTTCAATTCCCAAAACACGGACGCCGAAAACGACGAAATCGCCTTTTACCACGCGTTGTGGCAGGAATCGACCGGTATGTACACGATGGCGCGCGCGGAAATGAAGCGGTTGGCGGCGGGAAAGGATTTCTATTTCCGCGCGATGGGCGGATTGGAAAGCGTGCGTATGGACACCCGCGCCCACGCCATTACGCCGCAGGAACGGATTGAAGAGCTGGAACGCTTGTCCTACGCTTGGCGCGGCGGGGAATTTGAATACAACCTGATGACGATGCTGGTCGCCGCCTATCAGGATCAAAAGAATTTTTCGCAGGTGCTGCACATTTTGAAAAATATGCAGATGCGTTTCGACGGGATGCCGGAAAGCAAGAAAATTCACAAGCTGATGGAGGATATTTTCCAAAAGCTTTATTTAAACGAAGATGAAACCCTGTTGCCGCCGGTCAAGGCGATCGCCCTTTACGACGAATTCAAGGAATTGACGCCGAAAGGAGAAAAGGGCGCGCAAATCGTCCGGCGGCTGGCCGACCGGCTGGTTTCGATCGACCTGTTGGATCGCGCGGCCGATTTGCTGGACGAACAGCTGCGCCAGCCCGTCGGCAACAGGGAGCGCGGGTTGATTTCGACGCGGCTGGCGTTGGTGCGGCTGCTGAACAAAGAACCGCAAAAGGCTCTGGACGCTTTAAAGGTCGCGGAAAACAATGCTTTTTCCGAAAAGGTGCAAAGACAGCGCCGCCATATCAAGGCCAAGGCTCTGGCCGATTTGAAGCAGCCGGAAAACGCCGCGAAGCTGTTGGAGGACGACGAGTCGGAAGAAGCCAAAATGCTGCGCGCGGAAATATACTGGCAGGCGCAGATTTGGGACAAGGCCGCCGACGCGCTGAAGCTATTGATCGCGAAACCGCGGCCGAACGTTCCCCTGACCCGTCGGGAAGCCCAGCGCGTACTGGATTGGGCGGCGGCTCTGCGGTTGGCGGGGCGGCCGAAAATCGTCATGCGGCTGCGGGACAACTTTATGCCGTATATGGAAAAAACGGATTTGGCGCAGGCGTTTGATTTCATCACAAAAACGCCGCAGCAGGGGCTGCTGGATTATCATCAGGTCGCCAAAGAGGTCGAATCGGCGGAAAGCTTCCATTCGTTCGCCAAAGAATACTCTGAAATGATCAAATCCCAAGGGTTGAGTCAAACCGTCCGGTAAAGGAGGCCGCCATGTTTGAATCCGTCAGAAACTTTTTTTCCCAAGCCGTCGATTCCGTGCAGGAAAAATATCAGGGATTCACGGATTCCGTTGACCGGTTCAATCAGGATATGATCGAAATCAGGGACACTTTCGTCAGCGCGAAAAACGTCGTGTCGGCCGTTTTTTCGTTCATCGGGCAGGAAACGGCGATTCTGCTGTTTCTGACGTTCCTGTTCCTGTTCGTGTTCAATATGATTCCGTTCCTGTTTTTCGACAAGAAAGTCCGCTATTACATCGGCGTCGGTTTCGGCGTGTTCCTGTCGTTTTCGTTTCATTACGCACTGTGGTCGCTGGTCAAATACATATTGATCATGTTCGCGCCCGTCATTTTGGAATACCTGCTGGTCAAACTGTTCAAGCTGGCCGGAAAAACGTCGGGCGGCGTGCTGAAAAAAACGTTTCAGGCGGTAACAGGCGCGGCGGGCGCGATATGGCGCAAATTCCGCAAAAAACAAAAGAAAGACGCCGCCGTTGATGTGAAAAAAGAACCCGTTGACGAAAAACAGGTTCTAAAATAGGAAAAAATCTATAAAATAAACCCGACCTCAAACACAAACGTTTGAGAGTCGGGTTTTTAGAAGGCCTGTTTTCCTTTTCCGGCGTGCTACAGAGATTTTTGCAGAAGATCCCCCTGTCAAACCGGATCAAGAAAAGCGGTATAACATAGACGTTTCACCAGAGGCTGTCGCGGCTTCTGCGAAAAGCGTTTTGCTATATCCTGACAATAACTCCGAAAACGGAATTTTTCAAATAAAAAGTTCATTTTCGGAAATATTGCCGCTTTTCGGGAAAGCGCGGGCTTTGCTTGGAGGGCGGATGACAATGGGCGGCGCGGCGAAAAACGAGGCTTTTCATCAACGGTTGGCTTTGCTGATCGGAACGGAGGAACCTTTCCGCTGGGCAAAACGAATCGGTATTCCCGCCGGAACGTTCGACCGGATGTGGAATAAATACGATATTCCGAAACACGATCATCTGTGCCGCATCGCCCGCGGATGCAACGTTTCTTTGGACTGGCTGTTGCTGGGCGAGGAGGGCGCGGGACGCGGCGATTACGGCGTCCTGCCTTTGATCGGCTTGGCCAACTGCGGCATCGCGCAGGGGTGGTTCAACGAAACCGCGCCGGACAGCTTCGTCCTCCTGCCGTCCTTTATGGTGAACGAAAACGCCTTCGCCGTCGTGTGCCGCGGCCGGTCTATGGTTCCCGCCGGCATCAAGGACGGCAACGTCTGCGTCATCCGTCCCGACCGTCCGGCCGAATCCGGCAAACCGGCCTTGATCCGCACAAAATCGTTTGTCAAAGGGCGCGAGGTTTCTCTGGCGACGATCAAGCTGTTCGATTCGCAGGACGATTCGTCCGTGACTTTGTCCGGCTGGCTGGATCCCGATGAAACGGGATATCAAAGCCTGTTTACGGAAAAACGGCTGAAAAACTGCGTCACCATGATCGCGCCCGTGGAAAACGTGCTGGATGTAAAGGTGCCGGAAAACGCGGTCGGGGACAAAACGGCGTTGGACGAAGCCGCCTTGGTGCAAAGTTTGGAGGCGTTGCGGCCGCTTTTCGCGCATTTGGATTCGGAAAAATTCGCGCAAACGGTGCTGTTCGTTTATGATGAAGTGAGAAAAACGGGTGCCGTCAGTCCGGTCGCGTTGGGCAGGATATTGAAAATCGGCGCGGAAAAGCTGGAAAAATGAAAAAAGTGAATTTTTTTGAAAAAAATCTGTTGACTTGTTTCCGCATAGCCCTTATAAACCTTTCTTGCGCCGTTTGATGAAACGGAATGCAAAACGAGATATTAATACACAGTGAATAGGTTGAAGAGAAGAAGAGATGTACAGGCGGTGGCTGTTTTAGTAAGACGGTCGATGTCGATGTACATTTTGGACGAGGTAGAAGTACGAGGAGTAGGAC
>ERZ808259.72-NODE-72-length-69443-cov-59.029472_pt1 | contig 69443 bp, 51 predicted proteins | sample MGYA00521279_ERZ808259 | MGnify/ENA primary metagenome ERZ808259 (study PRJEB31516, sample SAMN03275586) | gut metagenome | biome: mammalia-associated habitat; material: feces | host: Papio cynocephalus | place: Kenya | collected 2012-07-27 ...
AAAATAATTGAAGAAGCAATCTTTCGGGGTCGAAAAGTTCAATTTTTCTCGTGGTATAGTGTCCATTTTGCACAGAAAACTATACCTTTTTCATACACACCCATATACACACACGGCAAAAAAAGAGACTGCCCAACTACACTTGTCAGACAGTCTCTTTCTGTTTACAAAGCCTTGTGGGAAATGACGATGCGGGACGCGTCGTCCCCGTATACCTTACTTGCTCTGGGTGGATTTGTCTTCCGACTCCTCGTTGAAGGGTTGCCAAGTAGTCTGGAGCATACGCTGGTAGGAGCGGTAACGCCACTGTGCGTTGTCACGCGCAGCGCGGAACAGGTCGGCAGCCTCGGTCGGGTACTGCTTCATCACGGAAGCGAAACGTACCTCACCTTTCAGGTAGTCTTCGAACTTATCCCACTGCGGCTCCTTCGAATCAAGCGAGAACGGATTCTTGCCCTCGTTCTCCAACTCGGGGTTGTAACGCCACAAGTGCCAGTAACCACATTCAACGGCTTTCGCCTCCTCTGCCTGGCTCTTGCCCATACCGGCTTTCAGACCGTGGTTGATACACGGAGCGTAAGCGATGATGAGCGACGGTCCGGGATAAGCCTCAGCCTCGCGGATAGCCTTGAGGGTCTGTGCCTGGTCGGCACCCATAGCGATTTGGGCCACATAGACATAACCATAGGTGGTGGCAATCATACCAAGGTCTTTCTTGCGCACACGCTTACCCATAGCGGCAAACTTGGCAATCGCACCGAGAGGAGTCGATTTGGAAGCCTGTCCGCCGGTGTTGGAGTACACCTCGGTATCGAGTACGAGGATATTGACATCCTCACCCGAAGCGATGACGTGGTCGAGTCCGCCATAACCGATGTCGTAGGAAGCACCGTCACCACCGATAATCCACTGGCTGCGTTTAACGATATGGTCTTTGTATTTGAGTATCTCTTTGCAGGTGTCGCAACCGCAAGCCTCCATAGCAGCCACCATAGGCTCGTAGAGGCGTTTGGTAACCTCTGCACTCTGCTGGTTCTCAAGCCATTCCTTGAACATAGCCTTCAGTTCGTCGGAGCAGCAGGTGCACTCTTGCGCCTTGGTCATCAACGAAGCCAGACGCTCACGCATCTTGCGGTGTGCAATCTGCATACCGAGACCGTACTCGCAGAAGTCCTCGAACAGCGAGTTCGACCATGCCGGACCGTGTCCTTTCTCGTTGGTAGTATAAGGAGTAGAAGGCACGGAGCCCGAGTAGATAGAGGTACAACCGGTAGCGTTAGCCGCAATCTCACGGTCGCCGAAGAGTTGGCTGATGAGTTTCAAGTACGGAGTCTCACCGCAACCAGAGCATGCGCCCGAGAACTCAAACAGCGGAGTAGCGAACTGCGAGTTCTTGACATTCGACTGGATATCAACGAGATGTTGCTTGCTCTTGACGTTCTCCACGCAGTAGTTCCAGTTGGCAGCCTCAGCCTCTTGTCCCTCAAGCGGAACCATAGTGAGGGCTTTGCCGAGTTTCGGATTACCCGGGCAGACATCCACGCAGTTGCCGCAGCCGAGGCAGTCCATAACGCCTACCTGCATACGGAAATGCATACCTTTGAGAGCAGCCGGTGCTTTCATCTCGCGCGTTGCACCGTTGATACCTTTGACTTCCTCGTCATCAGCCACAAACGGACGGATGCAAGCGTGAGGGCAGACATACGCACACTTGTTGCACTCGATACAGTTGTCGGCGTTCCAAACCGGCACGAAAGTCGATACACCGCGTTTCTCGTACTTAGCAGTACCCGAGGGCCATGTACCGTCCTCGATACCCTTGAATGCGGAAACAGGCAGCAAATCGCCGTCCTGACCATTGATAGGACGAACCACGTTGTTGATGAAATCGTCGCCGTCGGTCGGTTTTACCACGTCTGCATTGATGTCCAAGTTCGACCAAGCGGGGTCGATGTCGAGCAAGTGGTACTCACCACCGCGGTCAACGGCCGCATAGTTCTTGTTAACGACATCCTCACCCTTCTTGCCATACGACTTCACGATGAAGTGCTTCATCTCCTCAACGGCTTTCTCTACAGGGATAACGCCCGTGATACGGAAGAATGCCGATTGGAGGATGGTGTTGGTACGGTTGCCCAGACCAATCTCCTGCGCAATCTTGGTAGCGTTGATGTAGTAAACCTTGATATTGTTGTCAGCGAAGTACTTCTTCACTTTGTTCGGCAGGTTCTTAGCCAACTCTTCGCCCTCCCAGATAGTATTCAGGAGGAAAGTACCGCCTTTCTGCAAACCGCGTGTAACATCGTACATGTGAAGGTATGCCTGTACGTGGCAAGCCACAAAGTTAGGCGTGGTAACGAGGTAGGTAGAGTGGATAGGTTCGTCGCCGAAACGGAGGTGCGAGCAGGTGAAACCGCCCGATTTCTTCGAGTCGTAGGAGAAGTATGCCTGGCAGTATTTGTCGGTGGTATCACCGATAATCTTCACCGAGTTCTTGTTGGCACCTACGGTACCGTCAGCACCCAAGCCGTAGAACTTAGCCTGGAACATACCCTTGCCGCCCATAGCGATTTCCTCGCCAACGGGGAGCGAAGTGAAGGTAACATCATCGTTGATACCCACAGTGAAGTGGTTCTTCGGGCAGGGCAGAGCGAGGTTCTCGTAAACAGCCAGCATCTGTGCAGGCGTGGTATCGTTGGAACCCAAACCATAGCGACCGCCGACAACGAGGATATGGTTCAATCCGAGTTCGTCAAGAGCGTCTTTTACATCAAGGTAAAGCGGTTCGCCGTTGGCACCCGGCTCCTTGGTACGGTCAAGCACGCAGATACGTTTCACAGAAGCGGGCAGTGCCTCTTTCAGGTATTTCAGGCTGAACGGACGATAGAGGTGTACGTTAATCATACCCAACTTGTTGTTGCCCTTGGCAGCCTCGTAGTCGATTACCTCGCGGATAGCCTCGCAAGCCGACCCCATACAGATGATGATGTTCTCGGCATCAGCGGCACCATAATAGTTGAACGGACGGTATTTGCGACCGGTAATCTCCGAAATTTTGTCCATATAGTCGCTCACGATGTCAGCCACAGCGTCGTAGTACGAGTTGCAACTCTCGCGGTGGGTGAAGAATACATCGGGGTTCTCCGCCATACCCTTCATCACAGGGTGCATAGGACTCAACGCACGCTCGCGGAACTCCTGCAGTGCCTCCATATCCACCAGCGGACGGAGGTCTTCCATATCCACCACTTCAATCTTCTGATACTCGTGGCTGGTACGGAAACCGTCAAAGAAATTGAGGAACGGCACACGGCTCTTGATAGTAGAGAGGTGAGCCACACCGGCGAGGTCCATCACCTCCTGCACGCTGCCCTCGGCGAGCATAGCGAAACCGGTCTGACGGCAAGCCATCACGTCCTGATGGTCGCCAAAGATACAAAGCACGTGGCTTGCCAGCGTACGAGCCGACACGTGGAAGACGGTAGGAATCAATTCGCCCGCAATCTTGTACATGTTCGGAATCATCAGCAGCAGACCCTGCGAAGCAGTAAACGTAGTGGTCAGCGCACCGGCATTGAGCGCACCGTGTACTGCACCGGCAGCACCGCCCTCCGATTGCATCTCCTGAACCATCACGGTCTCGCCGAACATGTTCTTGCGCCCGGCAGCCGCCCACTCGTCTACGTTCTCTGCCATAGGCGAACTCGGCGTGATAGGATAGATAGCCGCCACCTCGGTGAACATATACGCGATATGCGCCGCAGCAGCGTTACCATCACACGTCATAAACTTTTTTTCTTTCATCTTTTTTGTAATTAGTTTATTGAGTTGATTTATTGTAGTATTGTCTTATCGGTCTTATTAGCCCTATCGGTCTTATTGGACTAATTAGTCCTATTGGTCTTATAAAAGCCCCCGTTCTGCTCCCCTACGAAAGAGGGGTAGGGGAGGTCTCTTTAGGGGAGGTCCTCCTAATACAGAAATCCCAGCAACCAAAGCGGGATCAGATTGCCCCTCCCCGTCTCCATATTGCCTACCGCACAGGGGCGGATACTCTCGCGAGTCGGCACATCGGTCTTCACATCGAAATAGTATTTCCCGTCCACGATAAACATCGCATTGCGCTCCGTGGCATTCACCTTATGCCCGCCGTGCAGGCTGCAATAGAAACATGTCTCGTACACATCCTGCGCAGACAACTCCCGCGTGGCAATCATATGCGCGATATTCGTATTCTGCATATACACCTTCGATGGCTTCATCGGGAACTGCTTACCCTCCATATACAACAGATTGAGCAACCGTGCGTCCTTGAGATACTTGATGTAGTTCATCGTCGTGGCGCGGGACAGGTCAATCTCGTCCGATATACTGCTTACATTCAGCGCACAAGGCGTCTCCTTGAGCATGATATAGAGCAACCGCCGCAACTTGGGCAGGCATGCCACATCAATCTGCTTGATCATCAGCACATCCACCTCCAGCATCATATTCATCGTCTTGAGCAAATCCTCCTCAAAGTTCTTCCGCTCTAAATAGGAGGGATAATACCCGTGTTCCAAATAGTCCTTGAAATACTCCAGCGGGTGTACGTGTTCGCATATCTCGCGGGCTATCGAACCGTGACTGCGCAATATATCCTCCAATGTGTAAGGGCGGAAAGTAAGACCCGTCTGAAGATTCAGGTACTCGCGGAACGAGAAACCGCGCAGATTGTACATCTTCACGATGTCGGCTATGTCCTTGTTGTCCTCTATCAACCGCATTACGGGTGAAGCCGAGAACACGATATGCAAGTCTTTATACTTTTCGTAGCATTTTTTTAGTTCCTTCGACCAGTTCGGGTACTTGAACATCTGATCAAGGAGCAAAGTATGCCCGCCCGCTTTCACAAACATTCCTGCAAACTCAACAATGGAATGTTCGGTGAAATAAAAATTGTTCAGGTTCACGTACAGACACGTGTGCCGTACCCCCGACTTGCGCCTCTTGGCATTCAGATCCGGGTACAAAGGTTTCTCACGGCTCTCTATCTCTTTGGCGCGGGCAAGCAGAAAATCGGTTTTCCCTACACCGCGACCGCCTTTGATGGCAATCAAACGGTCATTCCAGTCAATCTCGTCCATCAACAGACGGCGGATAGGCATTTCGGAGTGCTCTACCAGATAGTCGTGTATGCGGAAAAATGGTTCTAACATAATGTAAGATATGCTGTTTAACGGTATATCTCTGTAATTGCGCACTGCGCATTACAAATTGCGCTGCAAAGTTACTATAATTATTCTGAATTTGCAATATGCACTTTGCATTTTCGCCAATTTTTCCACTCATCTACACCATTTTAGTTATCCGTTGATTAGCCATAAAAGAAGACTTTTGTGCCAACGCAGAGATGAACTAAGCACCTACTATCCTATAAGTATCCTATAAGGAATCACCCACTAATCACCCACTAATCACCCACTCTTTACAGCACGAAGATATTACTATATGGAGGGGGTATTGAATTGAAGATATTGAATTGTGCCAATACTAAATTTTACATATTTGTAAGCATTTACTTGCATATATCGGGAAAAAGCCGTACTTTTGCAGCGTGAACAAGAATAATAAGCCAATGAACCATATCATTATACACCACTACGCTTCTCCTTGCGGGGAACTGCTGCTCGGGGCGTTTGAGGGGCGGCTGTGCCTCTGCGACTGGCAGACGGAGAAACACCGCGGGTTAGTGGACAGGCGGCTGCGGCACCTGCTGCACGCCGATATGCAGGAGGGGACTTGTGCGATTATAGAAACGGCAAGACAACAATTGGACGAGTATTTTACAGGAAAGCGCAAGACGTTTGATGTGCCATTGCTGTTCGTGGGAACGGACTTTCAGAAGATAGTATGGAACGACCTGCTGCGTATTCCGTATGGCAAGACGATTTCGTATGGGGAGATGGCAGCACGGATAGGTATGCCCAAGGCGGTGCGGGCGGTAGCCAATGCCAACGGAGCGAATGCGATTTCCATCTTTGCACCCTGTCACAGGGTGATAGGCAGCGACAAATCGCTTACCGGCTACGGCGGCGGATTAGAGGCAAAAAGATACTTGCTGCAATTAGAACAAAGATAAAAAGAATATCCTAAATGCTTATTGGTTATCGCCGTGACGGTGATACCACTATTATTGGGGAAATTGGTATCGAGAGCGAACAATGCCGATAGACAGAGGAGCGAACATACAGGCAGGCGTGTCTCCCACAGCCCCACGCCATATAAACACGCATTTTTCACATAGTTGTTGTGCAATCCGGATATTTTGTGTACCTTTGCAGTCCTTTTTGTAGAACATCCCCTAAGGAATGGATACTTTATTAGAAATACGCAAGCCGATAGAGAGCCCTTTTCAGGAGTTTGAAAAACTATTTGATGAGAGTCTCAAAAGCGATAATCCCCTGTTGGGCAACGTGTTGAGTTATGTGGCTTCCAAGCGCGGCAAACAACTGCGCCCAATATTGGTGCTGTTGTCCGCCCAGATGTGCAACAAGATAACCGACAAGACCCTCTCTACAGCAGTAGCATTGGAACTGCTGCACACTGCATCGCTGATACACGATGATGTGGTGGACGCCTCGCCTACACGCCGCGGAGCAGAATCGGTACAAGCGCATTGGAACAATAAAGTGGCCGTTCTCGGTGGCGACTATATGCTCTCCAAGACCATCGCCCTCATTGCAGAGATACGCAACGGACGCATCTTGGATATTGTGTCGCAATTAGGTCGCTCGCTTGCCTCCGGGGAGTTGCTGCAACTGCACGCCAACGAATCGATGTGGATTAGCGAGGAGCAATACTACCGTGTGATAGAAGAGAAAACCGCCAAACTCTTCGAAGCCTGTATGGAAGCGGGGGCAGAGTCTGCCGGTTGCACAATGCGCCAGCGCACCGCCCTCAAGGAGTTCGGACATCTGTTTGGTATCTGTTTCCAGATAAAAGATGACATCTTCGATTTCTCCGACAGCGAAGAACTCGGCAAACCGACAATGAACGACATACAGGACGGCAAGGTAACCCTACCTCTTATCATATCGCTCCAACGCGCCCCGCAAGACGAGAGCGCACATATCCGAATCGTGTGCGAAACCCTCTCCAACAGCGATTCGCACATCAATACCGGCAAGGCGGAACAGGAAATCAAATCGTTTGTTATGCGCTATCAGGGTGTACAGTACGCCAACGTACAGATGCAGACCCTCAAAAAGAAAGCCGCAGAAAACCTGAAAATTTTCCGCGACTCCAAAACAAAAGAAAGTCTGCTTCGCTTATTCGACTACGCCATCTATCGCCTGCATTAACTGCTCGCGCTGTGTATCGTCGGATATAGTCTCCAAAACATCTTTCATAAATGCACCTATCAGCAGGCGGCGTGCCGTCTGCTGGCTTAGGCATCGCTGCTGCATATAAAACAACGCCGACTCATCCAACTGCCCGGTGCTCGCACCGTGGGTTGCCTTGACATCATCGGCATAGATTTCCAACTGCGGACGGGTACGCATCATCGCTGTATCGCTCAACAGCAGGTTACGGTTCGTCTGGTGCGCCTCGGTCTTCTGCGCACCGGGGGCAATCTTCAGTTCGCCGAAGAATTCCCCCTTTGCATTTCCGTCCAGCACAAACTTGATCAACTGCCGGCTCTCTCCGCCACCTACATTATGGTGTATATGCGTGGCGGTAGAGACCTGCTCCGTGCCTTTCAGGCACGCCAGTCCGTATATTTCCGTCAGACAGCCCGTTCCCTGCTGCTCCACAAAGATGCGGTTTGCAACCGGCTCTTCGGGAGACGGCTGCCCTATAGCCGAGTACAGATTGAGCACATGCAAGCGCAAATGCGAACCTGTCTCTTGCACAAAATGCAAGTCCTGCGAAGGCGCGTTCAACAGCACCATCTCCCTACTCTCTCCCGCTGCTATGATTGTTTGTTTTTCCATCTGATAAACATCTAAACTACTCAACTCCCAAACCATTGTTTTCAAGCCACTCGTAGCCCTTTTCTTCCAATTCGAGAGCCAACTCTTTCGTACCCGTTTTTACGATACGTCCGTCTGCCAGCACGTGTACAAAATCGGGAACGATATAGTCCAGCAGACGCTGATAATGGGTAATCACAATCTGCGCATTCTCTTTGGTTTTCAGTTTGTTCACGCCCTCTGCCACGATACGCAGCGCGTCGATATCCAGACCGGAATCCGTCTCATCGAGAATAGACAGACACGGCTCCAGCATAGCCATCTGGAAGATCTCGTTCTTTTTTTTCTCGCCTCCGGAGAAACCCTCGTTTACGGAACGGTTGTTGAGTTTGTCCGCCATCTCGAGCAGTTGGCGTTTCTCGCGCATCAGCGTCAGAAACTCCTTGGCACTCAATGCCGGTTTGCCCTCATATTTGCGTTTCTCGTTCACCGCCGTGCGCATAAAATTGACCATACTCACGCCCGGTATCTCCACAGGGTACTGGAAACTGAGGAACACTCCCTCACGCGCACGCTGCTCGGGCGGCATCTCGAGCAGGTTCTTGCCTTTGAGCAACGCCTCACCTGCCGTTACCTCGTATGCGGGATTACCCGTCAGCACGGCACTCAAAGTGGACTTGCCCGCACCATTGGGTCCCATGATAGCATGCACTTCGCCTGCGTTGATGGTCAGGTTTACTCCTTTGAGTATCTCTTTCCCTGCAATGTTGGCATGCAGATTCCGTATTTCTAACAATGCACTCATTTCTATTCTATCGTTCTATCTTTCTATTTTTCTATCTTTCTATAAAATCAGATTCCGAGTTTCTTGCGGATATCCTTCGGAATAGCGTCTTTGTGCACCAGAATATCATTGGTCTTATATTTCATAAACGCCTCCGAGATGTACCAGATACCCTTGTAATCGCTCTTCTGCGTTCCCCACGAGTTCTTCACCATATAGTAGCGTTTTCCGTTCTGGTCGTGTGCCGTACCGAAGATCTGCATTCCGTGGTCGTCGGTAGTCTCCCAGTTGTCGTACGCCTGCTGTCGCATCTCCTGCGTAATCTCCATCTCTGGCAACGGTTTCTTGGTCAGTTCGTCTTTTTTGTCTTTTTCGGTCAGTCCGAGCCAGTGTGCCGCATCGCTGCCTGTCAGGTCTGCGCCCTTGTCGGCATCGGGCATTACGCCGATACCCTTGCGGGTGAAGCCCACTTCGCTCACGTCCGCCCCCCACGCCATCGTGTAGCCTTTGGCAATGGCGTTGTCAATGATACGCATCAGGTCGTTGATGGGCACATTGTACATCTGGTCCATACGCCAGTTGTCAGGCACCTCAAGCGCAAACGTGGAGTAGAACGGATGATGGGTGTACGAGGTAATGCTTACATAGTCGTCCGCATTGAGTCCGAGCGACTTGGCAAACGACTGCGGCGTATATTCCTTGCCGTTGTAGGTAAAGGTCTCGGGGCAAGCACCGAGATAGGTGTCATAGACAGCCTGCAGACCTTTTTTCCATACGGGGGTCAATTTCTTCAGTTTACCGGTGGTCAGTGCGTGTATATATCCGCCCGCCACAGCGTCCAACTCGGCATGCACGGGCAGTGTATCGGCGGGACTGCTGCCGTAGCAGATACCGGGCATAGCCGATTGCGGCACCATACCATAGTTCTTCAAGCAATAGATGACATCATAAGCCGAACCGCCGGCGGCAAACTCCGTGCTGCCGTACATACGTACTACATACTCGGCACGGTCGAGCATCGTATGGCTCACCACGAACATCTCGCTCAGGTCGTATTCGCCCTTGCCCGTACGGAGCAACTCGCTCTCAAGAAAACCTATGGTAGAGAATGCCCAGCAGGTGCCGCTGCGGTGCTGGTCTTTTACGGGCGTGATGGCCACGCTGTCAATCGTAGTAAAACGGAAGCCCTCCGTTGTATCCGCTTTTACGGCGGTAGTGTCTGTTTGTGCCGAAACGCCAAACGCCATTGCGGCAAAGGCGGCACTCAAAAGAAATCGTTTCATATCTTGTTTGTCTCTTAAAATTTCATTTTTATACAAAAAGAGGTTGTCTAACGTGGTGTTAAACAACCTCTGTCCCTACTATGGGAGACGACAAATTACATATCGTCGTGAGCATGCAACTGCTGTACATACTTCGCATGTGCCATCTTGACACGTTTCACCTCTGAAGGCTTGTCGAATTGCTGACGGCGACGGAGTTCTTTCACCACACCTGTCTTGTCGAATTTGCGTTTGAATTTCTTAATCGCACGCTCGATGTTTTCACCTTCTTTTACCGGTACAATAATCATTGCATACACCTCCTTTTTTCGTCGGAACTCGCTCCGCAACAGAAACTCGTTTCACGAGTTTAATGCTCCGCGCTTCCTCCTCTCCAATCAAAATAAATTTTGATTGGGTCTTGGTTGCAGCGGTAAGTTGTTCGGCTTGCTCCTTTATAGCGGATGTTTAAGTCTCCCGCCTGACCCTTTAATCAATTCATAATGCACAATGCATAATGCACAATGCGTATATACTGTACCCAGAGCCGGGGTCGAACCGGCACGGTTTGCACCACTGGTGTTTGAGACCAGCGCGTCTACCGATTCCGCCATCTGGGCATTGCTCACTGCCTCTTTCCGCACCTTAATAGTACGTCTTTCGGGCAAAAGCGGGTGCAAAGGTACGGCTATTTTTTGATATACGCAAACTTTACCCGCATTTTTCCCACAAAAACTTGTACTTTTCCCTCAAAAGCAGTACTTTTGCATTCCTAACAGCAACAGAACAATGAAGATTACCCTCCTTGTAGTAGGCAAGACCACCGATCCGCGTCTGCAAGCCCTCATCGACGAATACCGCCGGCGGCTCACACACTATATATCGTTTGACATAACGGTCATCCCCGAACTCAAAAACGCCAAGTCGCTCACCCAAGAGCAGCAGAAACAAACCGAAGGGGAACTGATACTCAAAGCCGTTTCGCCCGCCTCCGACCTTGTTCTGCTCGACGAACACGGTGCCGAATACCGCTCCATAGAGTTTGCGCAATACCTGCAAAAGAAGATGTCCGCAGGGCGCGATATGGTGCTGGCGGTAGGCGGACCATATGGTTTCTCCCCCGCCGTCTATAGCCGCGCCAACGGAAAAATATCGCTCAGCAAAATGACGTTCAGTCACCAAATGATCCGCCTCCTGTTCGTCGAACAGATCTACCGCGCTATGACCATCCTGCGCGGCGAACCCTACCACCACGAATAAAACAAGAGGGTTCTAGAAATACTAGAAATACTAGAATATCTAGAATATCTAGAATATCTAGGCTATCTAGGCTTTTCTATTACAAAAAAGAGCGACTTCCTATCGGAAATCGCTCTTGGGAGCCACTGGGCGGACTCGAACCGCCGACCCACGCATTACGAATGCGTTGCTCTACCAACTGAGCCACAGTGGCGAAAAGCGGGTGCAAAATTACTGCTTTTTTCCGAAACACGCAAGAGATACGACTTTTTTTTGCACGATTGGAATTATTTTTGTACTTTTGCCACTGAAAAAGAAATACTTATGCGCAAGACAATATACATACTGCTGTGCGGCTTATGCGGCATACTTCCCATACAGGCGCAATACCGCACCAAGGCAGTGGATACCCAAATCCGCACGCTGCGGGTGCAATACGCAGAGCAAACCGGTGTGCAACGCCCGTTCCTCGTTCTGCAAGACGGTGTGATTGACGGCACTGACCCGCAAAACACGATAGAGGTCTCCTATGACGAAATGAGCCACAATGTGCATTTCTACACCTATACCCTGCTCCACCTCAACGCCGATTGGACGGAGAGCAGCCTGAGCAGCAGCGAGTACGTGAGCGGGTTCACCACGCAGGATATCACCGACTACGAACATTCGCTCAACACCCGGCGCGACTACACTCATTACCGGTTCCTCTTCCCCAACGAAGACATGCAGGTACGGGCAAGCGGAAACTACGCCCTGAAAATATACGAAGACGGCAATCCCGACAAAGTGGCGGCTTACGTATGTTTCTCGGTGGTAGAACCGCGTGTGGGCATCACCGCCGACATACGTTCCAACACATCGATAGAACTGAGCGGACGCTACCGGCAGGCGGATATAGACATCAACACATCGGCACTCCAACTGCGCGACCCGAATGAGATCAAAGTAGTGGTACGGCAAAACGGGCGCATAGACAACCAAGCCTGCCCCTCCTATCCCACCTACGTGGAGCCGAACCGCCTGCGCTACCAAAACCAACAGGCTTTGATTTTCGAGGGGGGCAACGAATACCGTCATTTTGATGCCTATTCGGTTTATTTTGCAGGTACCGGTATTGACCGGATAGAGTTCGACAACCGCGACTATCACGCGTTGCTTTTTGCAGACGCCCTGCGCGGCACGGGAGCAGAGTATTCGGGCGACTTGGTAACCGACAAATGCGGCACACCCTATATGCACGAATACGACGCCGATGGTCAGTATATGGTGAACGCCGAGCGCACCACCGACAGCGATACCGAAGCGGAATACTTGTGGGTACACTGGACGCTGCCCGCCCCCAATCCGTGGTTTGACGGAACGGTGTATGTGGGGGGAGATATGTTTCTGAACCATTTCGGAGCCGACAACCGTATGCAATACGACAACGAACACCGCTGCTACTACCTGACGCAACTGATCAAGCAGGGCGGTTACGACTACCAGTATTGGTTTGTACCCAAAGGCGGCACAACAGCCACACTCCAGCGCACCGAGGGTTCGCACTGGCAGACCGAAAACGAATACACCATCTATGTCTATTACCGTCCGTTTGGCGGGCGGTACGACCAATTGGTCGGCTGCCAAGTGGTGAAATCCACCGAATAGGTTTCTTTTTAACAATCAATAACACACCCGAAACGGCGTATCCTATGCGCATCCTATGCGCATCCTATAACAATCGCCCCCATTTTAGTCTAAACAATTTTTAACCAATCACAAGAGCAGTAGAGGATATAAAACATAAGTTGAAAAGTGCGGTGGATGTCGGGTGGATGTCGGGTGGATAGCGTTTCCATAACCTGCTACTCGCCCATGAGCGGGTGAGCGGGTGAGCAGATACTTTTGCAAACTCTATACACATACGCAGGCGCGGGCGGGTGTGTATTTATAAAAGTCACCTGCTCACCTGCTCACTATTTTCCTGCGGACAAAAAAACGGCGTATCGTTTTTGCTTTCATCGGGCAGTCTTTATCCTGTACCTATTGCGTATATCGTTTTTTTTTCGTAACTTTGCAGGCTCAACTCAATTATCCTCACCTATGTCGGTACGTATAGAACATCTGAACAAGACCATCGGCAAGCAGCAGGTGCTGCGCGATGTGTCGCTGTCGATCCGCGACGGCGAAGTGGTAGGTTTGCTCGGTCCCAACGGCGCGGGCAAGTCCACGCTGATGAAAATACTCGTAGGGCTGTGGCAAGAGGACCTGGGACAAAAGACAAAGAACAAAGAACAATGTATCATTGACGTGCCGAAGGAGATTGGGTATCTTCCGGAGCAGAATCCGCTGTATGAGGAGATGTACGTGGCGGAATACTTGCAGTTTATGGGGGGGCTGACAATGCACAATGCACAATGCACAATGCATAATGAAAAGATGGTGAGAGAGCGGGTGGAGACGCTGATTGGGCGCGTGGGGCTGACACCCGAGCGGCACAAGAAAATAGGTCAGTTGAGCAAAGGATACAAACAGCGTGTCGGCTTGGCACAGGCTCTGTTGGGCGATCCCGATCTGCTGATACTGGACGAGCCGACCACAGGGCTTGACCCGAACCAGTTGGTGGATATACGCCGCCTGATACGCGAGTTGGGCAAAGACCGCACGGTGATACTCTCGACACACATTATGCAGGAAGTGCGCGAGATGTGCGACCGGGTGGTGATACTCGACCATGGGGAGATTAAAACCGATATGCCCATCGGGGAAATAGAGGACTTGGAAGCATTATTTCACGAAAAGACCGCCGATGGGGGCATTAATTCATAATTCTTAATTCATAATTCATAATTAGACCAACGTGAGTGAATTTGATATACGACAACAGATGACGGAGAAGGAGCAGGACAACGCCTTGCGTCCGTTGCGTTTTACGGACTTTGCGGGGCAGAGCAAGGTGGTGAGCAACCTGCGCATCTTCGTGGAGGCAGCTAAGATGCGCGGCGAGAGTCTCGACCATGTGCTGCTGTTCGGTCCTCCGGGTTTGGGTAAGACCACGCTGAGCAACATCATCGCCAACGAGTTGGGCGTGGGGTTTAAGATTACTTCGGGCCCCGTACTGGACAAGCCGGGCGATTTGGCAGGGTTGCTGACCAGCCTCGAACCCAACGACGTGCTGTTTATCGACGAGATACACCGTCTGTCGCCCGTGGTGGAAGAGTACCTCTACTCCGCGATGGAGGATTACCGCATAGATATTATGATTGACAAAGGTCCGTCTGCCCGCACGATACAGATTGACCTGAACCGTTTTACCCTCATTGGTGCGACCACCCGAAGCGGTTTGCTGACCGGTCCGCTGCGTGCGCGTTTCGGTATCAACTGCCACTTGGAGTATTACGATGCCGACATTCTGGCGGGTATCGTGGGGCGCAGTGCAGGTCTGCTCGGTGTGCATATAGACAGCCAAGCGGCAGGCGAGATTGCCCGCCGCAGCCGCGGTACGCCGCGTATTGCCAATGCGCTGCTGCGGCGCGTGCGCGACTTTGCGCAGGTAAAAGGCAACGGTGCCATTGACCTCGACATCGCACAATATGCCTTGGAAGCACTGAATATAGACACTTTCGGTCTCGACCAGATAGACAACAAGTTGCTCTGCACGATCATAGACAAGTTCCAGGGCGGACCTGTGGGCTTGAACACCATAGCCACGGCTATGGGCGAGGACGCGGGGACGATAGAGGATGTGTATGAACCCTATCTGATCAAAGAGGGCTTTATCAAACGCACCCCACGCGGACGGGAAGTAACGGAACTGGCATATCGCCATCTTGGTAAAACGCCGTTCCTCAGAAACGAGCAGCAGACGCTGTTCTGAAAATAATTTGTAAATTGAACTATGTATCGGGCGGTTTTTATAGATTGGGATGATACCATCGGGGATTGGATACATGTGGCGAGGAAGTCACAGAACGAGTTGTATGACAAGTACAGACTGAAAGAGTGGTTCGAGACACCGGACGAGTGGTTCGAGAAATACAATACGCACAATACCGAACTATGGGTGCGGTACGGCAAGAACGAGATTAGCAAAGACTATCTGTATCTCGACCATTTTCTGTTCCCGCTCTGCCGGCAGATAGGTATCACCACGGATATGGCACCGAAACGGTTGCGCGAGATGGCAAAGAAGATGGCGGACGATTATGTCTATCTGACCAACACCTATTGCCGGCTGATGACTGATGCCGAGGAGGTGGTGCGCTATCTGGCAGGCAAATATCCGCTAACAGTGGTGAGCAACGGTTTTGTAGAGTGCCAGCACTACAAAATGGAACATACGGGACTCCTACCCTATTTCAAGCATATCGTGCTGAGCGAGGAGGTGAATATCCAGAAACCCAACCCGCAGATATTTGACAAAGCCATCGAAATGAACCGTACGGAGATACCCGATTTACAGAAAAGCGAAGTGATTATGATTGGCGACAGTTACACCAGTGATATAGCGGGTGCCAAAGCGGCAGGGATAGATTCTATATGGGTATTGACAGGCGAGGCACCGGAAGAGCAGAAACACGACGCCACGTATATAGTGTCCCGCTTGCGGGATGTAATGATTCTGTTATGACAATTTGGCAGGTATTGCCGGTTTTGGCATACCTATTGCGTAGTAAGAAACGGTGATATTACCACCAAACAGAAAGGAAAGATTATGAGTAAGAAACATAAACACGAACAGCATAATAGTATGGAAAAGAATAAACCGGAGCAGGCTGAGGCATCCCAGCCGCAAGTAGAGAAAGAGGCACAGACGCAAGAGGCAAAAGAGCAGACACAGCAGAAAACAGAAACTGCTGAAGAGACCCAACCCACCAAGGAAGACGAGGTGGCTGCGCTGAAAGCACGCATCGTGGAGTTGGAGGACAAGAACCTGCGTATGATGGCAGAGTTTGACAACTACCGCCGCCGCACCAACAAAGAGAAATTGGAGTTGATGGAGACAGCAGGTGAAAAGATCTTTACGGAGATGCTGTCGCTGATAGACGACTTTGAGCGTGCCCACACGGCTATGCAGAAGACCGAAGACGTGAATAGCCTGCGCGAGGGAGTGAACCTGATTTATCAGAAGTTTATCAATTTCCTCGGCAAGCACGATGTGCACGCGATCGAGACCAAAGACGCCGATTTCAACACCGACGAGCACGAGGCGATTACGACCTTTGCAGCCGGTAAGGACAAGAAAGGCAAAGTGGTGGACTGCACACAAAAGGGCTACAAACTCGGCGACAAAGTGATCCGCTTTGCGAAGGTGGTTGTTGGAGAATAAGTTTAAATAATTTGTAAATTAGGAAAATGTAAATTTGTAAATGCTTTGGATATTTACAAATTTCCCGATTTACACATTTACAAATTGATATTGGACTATGGCTGAGAAAAGAGATTATTATGAGGTGCTTGGCGTCAGCAAAACCGCCACACCTGAAGAGATAAAAAAGGCGTACCGCCAGAAGGCGATACAGTACCACCCCGACAAGAACCCCGGGGATAAAGAGGCTGAAGAGAAATTCAAGGAGGCTGCTGAAGCATACGAGGTATTGTCCGACCCGGAGAAACGTAAGAAGTACGACCAGTTCGGCTTTGACGGTATGAACGGAGCCGGCGGATTCAACGGCGGACAAGGTATGAATATGGAAGACATATTCTCACAATTCGGGGATCTGTTCGAGTCGTGGGGTATGGGTAACGGTGGCGGACACTTCTCATCGTTCTTCGGCGGACAACGCGGTGGCGGTGGTCAGCGTGTGCGCCGCGGTTCCGACCTGCGTGTGCGCGTGCACGTTACATTGGAGGAGATAGCCACCGGCGTGGACAAGAAGATACGTGTCAAGAAACTGGTACCCTGTCCTGACTGCCACGGCACAGGTAGTTCCGACGGTAGCCAAGGTGATGTATGCCCGACCTGTAAGGGTACAGGACGTGTTGTGCGCACACAGCGTGGTATCTTCGGTATGATGCAGGTACAGGACGAGTGCCCGACCTGTCATGGCGAAGGACGTATTATCAAGAACAAATGCCCGAAGTGCAACGGTGAAGGTGTGGTTCGTGCAGAGGAAGTGATTGATATACACATACCTGCAGGCGTGCAGGGCGGTATGCAGATACCTATCAAGGGCAAGGGTAATGCGGCTCCGAATGGTGGTGTACCGGGTGATTTGCTGGTACTTATTGAGGAGGATGAGCACAAAGACTTTGTACGTGACGGCAATGACCTGGTATATAACCTGCTGTTGGATATGCCTACTGCCATATTGGGCGGACAGGTGATAGTACCCACACTGCAGGGTGAAGCCAAAATTACCATAACCCCGGGTACACAACCCGGCAAAGTATTGCGTATGCGTGGCAAAGGTCTGCCTATCATTGACCAATACGCACGCCAATACGGTACAGGCGATATGCTGATAAACGTGGGCGTATATATACCCGAACACCTGAATCGCGACGAGAAGAAGTTGATTGAGCAACTCAAGACCAGCGAGAACGTAAAGCCGGGCAGTAGCGACAAAAAGAACTTCTTTAAGAACCTGTTCGGATGAGGCACCGCTACCTGTTGACCATATCCATACTGCTTGTAGTAAGTTGCTGTGCAGTCTATGGTTTGGTGTCAATCACGGCACCGCGTTTGAGTGAGCCGACAGGTATTGCCCCCGCATATTTCGGACCCAATGCACTGCCGATACCCGACATGTCGGACGGCAGAACAGAGAGCCATCTCCGCATAGAAATTGCGGGAGATGGCTACTTTGGTTATCAGGGGGACCGCACAGCGGATGTGTTTGCACGGGCATATATCCCACTGTTTACGGACAGGGTGAATCTGACCTTGTGGATGCCTGTGCAGGAGTGGTACACTATGACACCGGAGCGGCAGCGTATTTGCCGATTGCAGGACACGGCAGTGATAAGCGGGCATGAGGCGGGCGATGTGTATATATCCACGGATATTCAGTTGCTCAAAGCGCGCAAGTATGCCCCCGATATACTGTTGCGGGCAGCCATGAAGACTGCCAGTGGCGGCAGTTTTGACAAGGCGCGGTACTATGATGACCCCGGGTATTTCTTTGATTTGGCTATCGGCAAGTCGCTCTATTTCGGGGGACATGGAAAGGCTTTCCCCTACTCGGATCCTACGGATGCCAAGGTGGAGTTACGGTTGGCGGGTAGTGCAGGTTTCCTCTGTTGGCAGACAGCCGACGGCAGGCAGAATGATGCCGTGATGTACGGGTTGCAACTGCTGCTGAAAACACAGTATGTGTCGTGGCGCACCACGTGGGGGGGCTATGTCGGCTGGGAGCAGTATGGCGACAGACCGATGAGCATAAAGACATGCTTGGCAGGGCATATCCGTGGCTTTGAGCCATATATACAATACCAATATGGCATCAAAGACTACCCGTTCCACCAGTTAAGGGTGGGGTTGGCATATCATATCAATATCCTCAACCGCACAAAGAAACAACGATGAAACACAGGTGGATGTCAGGTGGATGCTTGGTGGTTGCTATTGTTCAGACTATGACGGCAGCCCCCACTTTCGGTGTGGACAGCGCGAGTAGCGAGTTCTTCCGCGAATGGTATCAGTGGGGCGAACTGAACCACTACTTGGACAATATGTCCGACTATGTTACCTACGAAACGGAGACTACCGGCGAATGGTCGCAGCCCGACCAACAAGTGTTTTCTATTCGCGGTAACAGTTTTCGTTGGAATAAATACTATTATCAGGGTTTTCGCACAGACTCCCGTTTTCAGGAAGGCGGTACATTGCTCTATACGGATATGCAGGAGCACTCATTGGCATTGGACTATGAGCGGGGCAGACTCTATTTTACACCTGACAGTCTGCGGCAGAACAGCCTTCGCCTGAGTGGGAACATCGGCGGTGCAGGCGGTATCTCGCCCGGTACGGCAGAGATGATACATTGGTTTCACAAGACGGCTTCCGACAGGGCTCTGCTACCAATCACAGAGCGGGCACATATCCTCGGTGCGGGACAGGCATCAGTAGGTTATGGCATTCCGTACAAAGGGCGCACGCTGTATCAGCACCTGTATGCCAACTACGGGCAACGCAGACAGGTGGCGTGTGATGAAACGGGCATCAGCGGCACTTACGATGCGCCTTATTGCAAGGTGCAACTGACGGGCGAGTTGCCTATGCCGCAGGGTGTATGGTCGCTCCACTATCTGTTAGGGGCACAGCACCGCACCGATCTCTATTCGGAATACACCTATTCGCAGCAGGAGCAGGCAACAGCAACAGAGTACTCGTTTTCGGTTTATACCAAGCGTGATACGTGTTTCACCACCGGTCTGACATACGCTTTGCACGATATACTCCACAACAACCGCACATTTGAGCGCAATATCATTGACCAAGACGGCGAAGGACTCGAACCATGGTATTCGGACGGACAGACACACGAACTGAGTTGGGCGGTCAATTACCGGTTGCCCGTTCTGCCGTGGCTCTCGTTCCATCTTGATGCTTATAATTCATTGGTGTATTTCCGCCCGGGAGCCACGCAATGGCAAAACCGTTTGTACGCCCGGTATGCCGATTCGGCAAGGACGGATTACTATGATTATGCGTTTCGGTCACACGCTTTCGGTGCCGGTCTGTTGGAGAACGAAGCCCGCTTGCAAACACAGAAACAGGTTCTGAAATGGCTGACCATCCGAGGCGAAGCGGCTCTGACCTTGGATGGTATAATCCTAAGGGACAAGCAACTGGTTATGCCCTCGTGGGAAGCCGAAATGGCAGTGGCGTTCCACCCTACCGGATGGTTTGATGCAGAGATTATCATAGGCAACTATCGTACCCGATATGGTATGAATATGGTGCAGTTGCTCAGCAGCGACTATATGAATACCGGTATATACTATGTCGGTTCGGGACGGCAAGCCAACCGAATGGGCGGAGCATATCTGTCAATAGACAAAGGACTGCCACAACCGCAATATGCCGTATTGGATATACCTATACGCTTTACGATTGCCGGCCGGCACGAGATAGCCGTTCTCTCCACGGCACGGAAGTACTACAACTGCCAGACTATCGCTTATGCCGACGGCTCGGAGAGCGGAGCAGAGGCACAGTATATCCTGACACGCCGCCCGATAATGAAAGAGGCGGGGTTCTTTTATAATACACCTTTCTATATGTCGAATACCATTCGCTATACCTATCGCGGGCGAAAGGTGTTCTTCTCACTCTCGTGGCAGAGTTATCAGATGTCGGGTACGTCACTAATAGGCAACGGCGTTTTGGCAAACAACGTGGACGCCTTGAGTTACACAATGGCGAATGCCAACACGTACAGGAATGCCAATAACCCGACATCAGAGGTACGCAGTCTCGGACGGTTGGATCAAGACCGTGCTTATATCTGCCGTCTGCAATTAGGGGCAAACATCACCGAGAATTGGGGTTTGTCGGCTAATTTCCATTTCAAAGACGGCACACCCATTGCAAATTATCTGACCGAAGAAACGACCACCGCTACAAGCGACAAAGACATAGTGGTCTATCCCGGTGATACAAAAGGTATCAATGTTGCAGACGGACATTTCGGGAAACGCAAAGATGCGTTCTTCAATCTGGACATTCGGCTTCGATACAGGGGCAATATCAATATGCGCAACCAGACAGCGGGTGCCACGGGTGCTGTCCCATTTGAGGTACAACTAAGTGGATACAACCTATATGATTTCGGTACGGAATTGCAGGAATACAGTTTTGACCAGTGTCTGCCACAGAAGCGCAATGCAATGACACTCTGTATTCCGCGCGGATTTATGCTTAATGTGCGAATAGGATTATGCAAACAATAAGGGTATCCTATGCGGAATCACCTACTAATCACCTACTAATCACCTACTAATCACCTACTCTTGTTATGATAAGGACTGGGTAAGGTTATGGAAAAAAACAGGGAAAATAACGATAATAAGAAATGAAAAATTCTGAGATATACACGATAGTAAAAAACGGGGTCAGTTACTTACCTATGATAGGGCTACTGCTATTGGTGGCAGCATTGCCGTTTCAGTACGGCTGGGTACAACGGACAGCATTATACATATTGGGCATATCCTATCCGATAGACTATATTCTCAATCGCCGCTGGCAAGGCTGGCATTGGACACGCGGCAAATGGGTGTATGTGGCTTTTATTTCCTTTTTCTGTCTTATACCTCTGTGGCAACTCTTCGACCCTGTGCGGACCTCTCTGCTCCAATTCACAATAGAACGCTATTTGCCGTTCCTGGTGATAGGTATCTGCGGCATTGCGGGACTGACGGACAAGTTCCGTATTGATTATGCGGCATGGACAATGCTGGCAGTCAGCACAGCCATCGTGGTCTATTTGTACTATACGGTTGGCTTTCACCAACCTGATTTCACACAGTGGGTATTCCTTTTCAATTTCAACCGCGCAGAGCGAATCAATACCCATATGGTGGTAAATCTCTATTTCAATTTGTCACTTATATTGGGTATGTTTGTCGTGATATACAGCAAACGCCCTATCATTGTGCGCATACTGACCGCTATCTTTATGTGCCCCGCTCTATTTGCCCTGCTCATTACAGAAGGGCGTACCGGTTTGCTGACCTTGCTACTTTGCACCTTTGTACTACTGCTCTACTATATGCTGTTCCAACGCCGTTGGTGGATGCTGTCGATTGTGGCGGTGTTCGTGGTGCTGGCATCTGCTATCGTGGTACATAACGAGCGTCTTGAACAGATTCGCACCACAACCAATCCTCGCATTTATATCTGGGATGTTACGGTACAGGTCATTATGGACAGACCAGTCCTTGGTTATGGTGTTTGCTCCGCGCGCGAAGAGTTTGTGCGGCGCGGCTTGGCGGATGAGGCGTTTAACGCACACTATGCCAACGAAGTACGGGTATGCCCCAAATATACCTCGCAAGGATATACACACTTCGAGATTATGCACCCGCATAATGCAGTGTTGGAGACATGGATGCAATTCGGTGTGGCGGGAGTGTTTCTTCTGGCAGTGTGTCTGTTGCTGCCGCTACTTATGCGATTAGGCAAGTATCAGCCCTATTTGGATTTGTGCGTATTGGCCTTTGCCATGCAGGCATGTTTTGAGTCATTAGGCAACAACCTGCAGCCGATGTACCTATGCCTGATGGTGGTGCTGTTTCATAGCCAGTACTTATCAGATATGAAGCAGCGCAAGTCAAAGGTCCAAGCGTCCAAACACACCGTTTCGGAAATCGCGCCAACCGCGTAAACACATACGCAGCGATTCGCATTTGTGTATGCGGTCGTAGAGTACAATGCGCTTAATGGTCTTTATTAACCTTTTCTTGTTGAATGTCTTGTATTCGGGATACAACTTGCTCAGTTGCAGATTATTGCGCACGATATAATAGTATCGGAAGGGAGCATGGTCTATATACTCTTTGCGCCATAATCCCATAAAACAGACCATTCGTTTTTCACCCAGTTGGTGTACCAACAAAGCATTGTTCACAATCACCACCTGCATACCCAAGCGGTGTATATGCATACAATACTCGTTATCCACCTCGTCAATAAAAAACTCATCACGAAACCCGTTGGTGGCACGGAACCCTTCTGCGGATAGCAGGCACCCAGAAGTCATTACGGCAATTTTCTCTTCATAGTCTGCAGGGTAGTGCCGTGTATGCCCTGTGTAGTCTTGTCGCGGCGAGAACAGCCCTACCCGCTTGATATTCGGATATTTGTTTGCTGTATCTATATAATACAGCAACTGCTCTTTGTCCCAAACACTGTCCTGGTCCATTGTCAATATCCACTCCGCCCCCGCGTCTATAGCAGTTCGGCAGCCACGGTTAAGGGCAGTGGCAATGCCTAAATTGTCCCCTAATGGAATATAGGTATAATTCTCTTTTGGTATATCGGACAACAAACTATTGTTGTTTTTCTGCGAGTTATCCACTATTATGATGTGCCTCACCGCCCATAGATACGACAGCAGACTATGCGCCTGCTCTTCTGTCGGGTTATACCACACCACGACGGCATATAGATTGTCCTGCTGTATCATTGGATTATGCCGTACGGGGTGTATGTAATATGGTTGTCCGTGTTCTGTTGCAGCAATTGCTTGTTGGGCGCATAATCGGTATCAAAATGTTTGTGATAGCAATGAAACTGCACCAACTGACATTTGCGCGACATAGCAGGTATGCCTTTTCGCCCTAACCGGAACTCCAAATCAATATCCTCACCATATCCCGGATATGCGAAGCGCTCGTCAAACCCGTTTACCGACAACAAGTCTGATTTGTAGAGTGAGAAATTGCTCCCTAAGATATAACGTTTTCTTTCGTGGATAAACAAACGGCGTAGCCATTTGGGCAAACGAATCATCTGCTCCATTTGCGTCTTCTGATGTCCGAACAGCGTCTCGCCTAACAAACGGAAGAACAAACAAACACTGAAACTGTTTTTGCTGATGGGCTGTGCCAATAGTTGGTGCGTTGTTCGGGGTGTAAGCAGTACACGCCTGCCTGTTACAACCTCTCTCTCTTTCCGTGTCGCATAGTGCTCTTCCAAAAAATGGCGTTCCAGCAGGCAATCCCCATCAATAAACACAAGGTACTCTCCCCGCGCTGCGACAACGGCTTTATTCAATATCTTGTTTTTCTGCCAACCATCATCTTCCTGCCATATGTGGATAATAGGGAAAACGAATTGTTTCTTCATCTGCTCTATGCGTTCAACCACGTCTGCCATACTGCCATCGTCTGCAATCACCACTTCAAAGTCGTGCATCGTCTGCAAAGCAACACTTTCCAATACTCGTTGCAACAAGTCGGGCTTGTTGTAAAACGATATGATGAGTGATAATTTTGGCATCATAATTTCTGTATTCCGTTTTTGCAGACTATTTGGTTAGCGGCTTGCAACTGCTTGCAATACACCATATTCTCGTCGTGGTTCGTCCAATTCTCTTTGTGGTAAAGGTGATATTGTACGGCTAAGTTCTTGACAGACACTATCTTGCATCCATTGCGTTGCATTCGCCATTCGATGTCATAGTCTTCTCCCGTGGCGGGCAAAAGATAGTTCTCGTCAAAACCGTTTATTGCCATGAGGTCAGTACGCGAAAGCGACATGTTGCTGCCTATCAAGTGCTTTGCTCCGCGTCTCAACCATTGGGCGGAGTATAAGAAGAAGCCCTCCTCAACGTGCCTGCACCCCCGCGGACATATCAGGTACGGCAACAGGCAAGGGACTTTGCCCGTCTGCATCACTCTCTCTGATAATGCGGCACTCAATCGCACACGTTTTCCCGCAAGGATAGTACCCCTTTGCGCATATTTGATGTGCATCTCCACAAAGCGCGGGTGCAACACACAATCACCGTCCACAAATATCAGCCAATCGGTGTGTGCAGCCACTACAGCCCTATTGAGAGCCCGTTCTTTGCGCCATCCGGTGTCTTCCTGCGTTAAATGTTGCGTCTGCCAAGGGAATAGGTATCCGTTGACAAACGCTGCCATATCCTTATCTTCTCCGTCTTCGGACAGGATGAGTTCAAAGTCCTGCTCCGTTTGCCGTTTCAGACTCTCCAGTACGGCTTGCAAAGCACGCACATTCTTGTATATAGAGATGATGACAGTTGCTTTCATAAGTTGGTAATACCTTGATTTATATGCTTGTACCAACGATGTGCGATAACATATTCAGCGGCATAAACGGGGTCGATACCCATAGCCTTGGCGTAGGCTACAGCCATTGTGCGGAGGGCATCGCGGTCGATATTGAGCCGCTCGAAGTTGCGCAGCCCCTGCTCTGTTCCTATATGCCGGTAGAAACGGATACGATTCAAATCTATCATTTCCACTTTGCTCCCATCTTCATTGAACAGGATATTTCCTCCCGAGTAATCCTTATGCAACACGCCTTGTCGGTGTAAAGCAGCCGTAAACTGACCTATCGCCGTCAGGATATTCTCCCTGTTGGGGAAAGCCCTGTTGCCTATTAACTCGTTGAACGTATGCTTGCACTCCGATTCGCGGCACACATACCAACTCTCACGCAAGACACCCGCATAGCGTATCTCGCGGTATGCGACAGGTTCGGGCGTAAGAGACTGTAGGCGCAAGGCATATTCGTAAGACCTGCGTGCTTTCGATTTGGCAAGCAGCCCATAGACAATGCCCCGCAAGAGAGAGGGCGTGGCAAACTGTTTGGAGACCAATCCGTTGTACCGCCGCAGCGTGTTGCGCCCTTGGTGAATGATGTCGCCGTCTTGCCAATGCGTGTAGTTGCCCACTACGTGGTCGGTACGGAAGAAGTTGATGAACCGCGACCAAGAGCGATGGTAGTGCAACGGTCCGCCAAGGTAACGCTGCATATATGCGGGGTGCCGGCGGTTGACAGCGTCCACGATAGCGCGTTTGCGCTGCTTGGCATCCGCGCGGCGTGAACCACGGCGGACACGGTAGAAGAGTCCCACTTCGTCCAACAAGTGATAGGTACCGCCCAACTCCATCATACTCAGCCAGAAGTCCCAGTCCTCGCGATAGATGTCCTGCTCACAGAACCCGCCTGTCCGTTCCCAGTCCGCTTTTCGGAAGAGGGATGTAACGGGTATCATGTTCTTTCGCGCCAAGAGAGCGTGCGAGAAGCGCGGCAGTTGCCAAGGCTTGTCCACATCGCCAAACATCCGCGCGTGGCAACCTACGACACGCACATCAGGGTGTTGCTCAAGCACTTGCACGGCATGTTCGATGTAGGTAGCACCTATCTTGTCGTCCGCGTCCACGGGCAGGATATAGGTGCCCTGCGCCTCGCGGATAGCATGGTTGCGCGTAGCCGATACCCCGAGTGCCGCTTGCGGAAAGACACGGCAGTTGTCGTGTTCACCGGCATACGCCGTAATAATAGCCAGACTGTCGTCGGTGCTGGCATCGTCCACCATCACTATTTCCAGAGGGCGATAGGTGGATGCCTGCACGCTATCCAGCGTCTCGCGGATAAAGGGTGCTGCATTATATACAGGTATGATGACGCTGACGAGTGGCTTCATATCCGGTCTTTGTGTTGGGTGAGTTTGCGCCAATAGTAGAGGAGGGGATTCTTGTATTTGAGCAACTTCCACGGACGCGATGAGTGGGGTCGGTGCAAGACAGGGTTGTTGGTCATCAGGCGGTTCTCCAACCCGAGTGCAGTGGATTGGTGGGTGATGAAGACATCATACCAGTTCTTGTTCGGGTCGAGTTGCATGAAGTCGTAAGCGTGCAGGAACTCGTTGGTAATCAGTGTGCAACAGAAACTGAAACGCTTCTTGGTGACATACACGCCGCGACTCCAACGGCAGGCATAGTCGTATGGATAGTTGATGTCGCCCTGTTCGTTCACTGTTACAGCGGCTACCATTCCCACGCCCTGTTCCACCTGTTCTGCCAATAACCGGAACGTGTCGGGACGCACCACCACATCGCTCTCCACAATCACCAAGTGCGCCTGCTCTGCCAATGCCGTTTGCTGCGCACGCTGCAATACCAACAGATAGTTGGGTGACGGGTGCGCAGTCAGGTCGCTGAGGTTCACCAACGTGAAAGGAAGCGTGTCCGCCAATTCCGCCAAGCGTTGCGTATTCTCAAACGTGGAGTAGTCATTGTAAACGGTAAGCGTCTGCCCTGTTGCCAATACGGCACGGATGGCCTCCTCTGCGCGATTGACAGAGTCCTTGACGGGCATGATGATATGCAGGTGAGGGGTTACCATGAAGTGATGAGTCCTGTTTTGGTGATAGTGAGAAGGGCACCGAATTGGTTGCCGAACTGTGTGCCGAAGTCGGCAGCGAGGCTCAGACCGAAATCCAATCCGAGGGCTTTCTCCACGTGTTTCTGCACCTCCAAGAGAATACCCGTATTGGTCGAAAGCAGGGCAGTGGTGCGGCAGTCGTTGCCATAGTTCTTCGCATAGGAGCAGACAGCACGGTAGCGATAACCGAAGATGTCGCCCCGCAGCCCGATATAGTGGGCTTGCACACGGTTGTTGAGTGTGGCAATCGTGCCATCGGCATTATATATGGGAGAGGTGATAAACGGTGTACCGATGGTGCGGTACCAATAGTTCCAGCCATTGCGGTAGATACTATTGCGGTAGTAACTGTCCGCCCCGCCGTAGATGTAGCCGTCTTTGTCGTGGTAGGGACCGGATTGGTCGGTGGTATTGATAAATTCATAGGTCAAACCGCTGATATACTGCCATTTGGTTTGCGAGATGCTTATTCCCCACAAACCGTCTGCCACATTCATACCCGCCCCGATGAAGCGAATAGGTCCGTCCTCAAAGATATTCTGCCAATAGGCACTCACTTTCCAGCCCTCGCCTTTGACATCAAGGGTCAAGATCTGACTGCCGATATGGTTTCCCTGTGCATTGATTTGGTCGTTTGCCATAGTGCCGCCCGATTGCACCAAGAAAGCGTTCTTAAAAGCGTGCCAGTCGTTGCCGAGGTCGCCATAGACGGGTGAAAAACCGCCCCATTGCGCCACGTGGTGGAACTCATAACTGAGATTAACCGGCAGCCGTCCGCCGATACGTCCGCCGATCCATTTATGGTGTACCTTGCCCTGCGTGATATAGACATTGTCGAACTGCAGTTGGTGGGAAATGCCGCCTTTGATTTCCAAATACCCGAAGAGCCCGGGGAACGCCGTCCAGCGGTCGATACCGACACGGATACCCGGCAAAGGGCGGGCATTGGCGGAATAGAGCAATCCGCCGCTTGTGAGCAACGGGTCGGGCGCACCATACTGCTCCGCCTGTATGCCTGCCGTGATGTCTACGATGTACAGGCGCACGTGCGCATACGCAAGGTTGGAATAGAGGTTCGCCGTGCGGTTTTGCGAGGGCTGTATCGCCGCCGTCTGCGACTGGAGCCGTCCCGTGAGGGTCAAAGCAAAATCGTAGTCGAACCAACGGTTCGGGCGTGTGGCAGTTTTGATGACCCCAGCAGTAAGATTGCCGCTAAACGGAGCCGCCGAGATGTCGCCGTTGCGGTTGGTTTGCAACCAAAATGGCGCAGTTTGCCCATACGACGCAACACCTTGAATACCAACCGTATAGAACAGGGTATCACAGTGTGTATCAGGGGCATCCATCGGCAACGGCCACCCATCCCAAGCCGCAGCACGGAGTGTATAAAGGAGACACAGCAGGGACAATATGAGACATTTAATCTTCAATACGATAGAGGGTGTTAAGGGGTTGTTCCTGCGGGTCTTCGCCCAAGCCGACATAGGCTATACCGTTGATAGTGAAACCGATACGGTTGATTGCCGCTTCGGAGGTGTGCCCTGCAAGAGTCCACGTGTCCGCCTGCGGGTCGTAACGCAAGATATCATCAAAGCGTTTGCCATCGGTGAGTGTCCCGCCAAAATGTTGCCCGTTTGCCAAATAGATATAGTGGGAACTTGCTGCACAAACGGCATTCTCCCGCTTGCTTGGCACAGACTTTCGTTTTGTCCATTCGCCCTGAAAATCAACTTCATACCATTCGTTGAGACTATGTGTATTGTAGCCGGTACCGAAAAAGTGCCGCCCGTTGCAGGTTGCTCCTGCCCCTGCCATAGAGGCATATTCAGGGTGCCGCCTGCGGTCGATGGTCGTCCATGTATCGGAAGCGATGTCGTAGCACAACATATCGGCACTGAAGCCCCAACCGAAGCCATGTACACAATAGATATGCGTGCCGTCGGTGTAGGCAACGGCTCCCACCGTGTTCTCACTCGGGAAATCCGCCAACTGCCGCCAAGTGTCTGTGGCGGGCGTGTACTCCCACCAATCGTTGAGATAAGCATCATCGCCATAAGCATATCCGCAGAAACCGAGACCTATATATGCCTTATCGCCTACCGCACAAGCAGTGCCATTAACACGCGCCTGCAGAGGTGTCTCTATGGCGTCCGACCATATATCCGACCGGGCATCATAGACATACATATCACTACATACGGCGTTTTCTTCACCGCGTCCGCATACCACATACCCCTTGTTGCCAACAGCAAAAGCCATCGCCGATGTCCGCGTCACGGGCATATCCGCACAACGGATAATCTGTGCGGGGTACTCCTCAAGCGGCGTGCAAGCAGCGACAAAGAGGACGGATAGCAATATGTAGATTTTTGGGTTGATGGAGAAATTAACGTTTAATTAACGACAATTAACGGAGAATGAAACCGCGGACGAGGCATCCGCGTCCCCAGCGCGGTTCTGCATTTTATCGCGGGTCTGTCGGGGGTCTGTCGCGGGTCGTCGGTCATTCTACACGGGTCTTTTTCTTGAGTTCGAAGTCGCGTCCAAGGTAGTTCTGGCGCACAATGGGGTTGGCTGCGAGTTCCTCGGGCGTACCGTGGAACAGGATTTTCCCCTCGAAAAGCAGATAGGCGCGGTCGGTAATCATCAGTGTCTCGTCCACATTGTGGTCGGTGATGAGAATGCCTATGTTCTTGTCTTTCAACCGCCACACCACGTCTTGTATCTCCTGCACCGCAATCGGGTCAACGCCGGCGAAGGGTTCGTCCAACATCACGAACTTCGGTTCGATAGCCAAACAGCGGGCTATCTCGGTGCGTCGGCGTTCACCGCCCGAGAGTCGGTCGCCGAGGTTCTTGCGCACGTGGGCGAGGTTGAACTCCGAAATGAGTTGCTCCAACTTCTGTTTCTGATACTCTTTGCTGAACTTGGTCATCTCCAGCACCGCACGGATATTGTCCTCCACGGTCATCTTGCGGAAGACCGACGCCTCCTGCGGCAGGTAACCGATACCGAGTTGCGCACGCTTGTACATCGGGTACGAGGTGATATCCTTGTCATTGAGGAATATCTTGCCCGCATTGGGGGTAACCAACCCCGTAGTCATATAGAACGTGGTGGTCTTGCCCGCGCCGTTTGGTCCGAGCAAACCGACAATCTCGCCCTGCTCAAGGTAGATGCTCACATCGTTCACCACGGTGCGTTTGCCATATTTCTTGATTAAATGCTCTGTCCTCAGTATATCCATTTCACTCTTATGGGCTATTCCTTCTCGCTCCTTAATATATAGGGGTCGAATTCGACCCCTATAGGAAACGGGAGGTACTGGTTTTTACTTTTGTTAGTACTTGTATCGGTTGCCTATCCCTTGCGCATCCCTTGCGTATCCCTTGCTGTTTGACGCGAATGAGTGGCGGGTGAAGAAGGGGTGATTTTAGTTATTAATTGTTAACTCAACGGGGCAATGGTCGGAGTGAACCGCGTCGGTTAAGATACGTGCACCGGTGATGCGGGGGCGGAGTGGCTCGCTGACCCAATGGTAGTCGATACGCCATCCGGCGTTGCGTTCGCGGGCACCAAAGCGGTAACTCCACCATGTATAGCGGTTGGCACTTTGGTCAAACACGCGGAACGAGTCAATCATACCGCTTGCCTCCCATCTGTCCATCCACTCGCGCTCTTCGGGTAAGAAACCACTCACGCCCACTTGCCGCTCGGGATGGTTGATGTCAATGGGCTTGTGGCAGATATTGTAGTCGCCACAAACCACAATGTTCGGTCGTTCCCGGCGCAGTTCAAGCGTCCACAAGAGAAAATCCTCCAAGAACTCCATCTTAAACTCTTGACGCACACCACCCGTGGTGCCGCTGGGGATATAGACGCATACAACGGTGATGTCGCCGAAGTCGGCACGCAGTACACGCCCTTCGCAATCATATTTTGGATTGCCCATACCCGCAACAACACGATCCGGCACCTGCTTGCTGAAGATTGCCACGCCCGAATAGCCCTTCTTCTCGGCGGAGTGTATGTAACTATGGTAGCCGAGTTCCTGCATAGCCATCGTATCTATCTGCTCTGGTTGCGCCTTGCTCTCTTGTATGCAGAAGATGTCGGGGCTCTCCTGTCGGAGCCAGTCGAGAAGCCCTTTGCTCACTGCTGCGCGGAAACCGTTGAGGTTGTAAGAGATAATTTTCATCAGCGCACTATTTTATGACTCCCCTTATCTGTCCGTACAATATAGATACCGTGCGGCAACTTGCTATTTACAGGCATACTCTTGCCGGTCAGGGTGTATATACCTATCACATGCTCATCATCTGCAATATCTATTATCGCTGTTTCAAGCGGCTTCGTTCCACCCTTGTAGGAGAAATAGATAATGCCGTTTTCCTCCTTGACGTCCGTTATCGGATGGTCGGCAATACCCGTGTAGGAAGTGGCACCGGCTGGGAAGAGGTCCGTGGCTTTGTTGGTGCTTGAGGTGTTGGTCTTTGCCTCAATGATGTCCACCCCCATATTGCTTGCCGTATTGTTCGGCTCATTATTGTACCACTTGGAGTAGGAATAGTTGATTTTTGTCAGCATCAATCCGTGCCCCGCAAGATACTCGTCCCAACCTGTCTGCTGGCGGTTCTCTAGTAGATAGAAAGTAGCCGGATTCGGGTCATTGCCGATCAGGTTGTGTTGGTCGGTCGTGGAAATCAGCAACACCGTATTGCTTGCATTCAGTTCGTTAAGACTATAGTATGCGGAATCAACCAATAATTCGGGCGTTGCCCAACCGCAGAAGAAACGCTCGTAGCCGGAGTAAGCAGGCGGGGTATTGCCATCGTTGTTGTAGGGTCCATAGTCCATAATATCCCAGTCGCCGTGTGTACGCGCGTTTTGATTATCGGTATTGTAGAGGTCCGGCAGGCCAAGCACATGACCGAACTCGTGGCAGAATGTGCCGATACCTTCATGGTAGCCCGAAACACTGCTCATCTCGTTGCTGCAGGCGTATTTATCAATCTTTTTACCGCACAAAGTGAGACTTTTCCCTGTTTTCGTCAGCGAATGAGCGTGCGGCCAAATAGTGTTGGCTGCCCCGCCATCCGCTTCGCCGGCACCGGCATAGAGGACATAAACAAAATCTACTGTATTGTCACCGTCGTTGTCATAGAGAGAAAAATCAATCTGATATTCCGAATAAGCCAATTGGCACGCTTCCATAACCATCTCCTCGGGGGCTTTGTCATATCCCCAATTATCGTTTTGACCATAATAGGAGCAGTTCTGACTGACCGTTACGGGACCTACCACATCAAATTGCGGGTCATATTGCCCGAATGATACATCGTGGAAATACTGCCGTGCCGAACCTTGTGATGTTATATTTTCGGTATATATTTTCTTCCCAACCGTATAGGAATACGAATACTTGCGAGTGTAGTTTTCCCCGTTGATCATATCCTCCATTTCCGCCTTGTCGGTAACAAACGCTTTGTCCTTGAAGTTCACAAGGATAATCAGTCCGCGCGGAGCGATATTGGTGGGATAGGCTTGCGCGGTCTGTTGCGGCAAGCGGCACCCACGGGCACGGCGCACTTGTATCTGTTCTTCGCTTAGGGCAGGCACTGTCTTGTATAGTCCGTCCGCGCCTTGCTCTATCCATTCGCCCTGTTCGTTGGTCTGCCAGTGGAAATGCTCGTCACCATGGTTATACACCATTATCTCTGTACCGTCGGCTTGTACCACCAATCGTCCTTCTCGGCGGGCAGGTACAGACCACACGCACAATGCTGCCGTACAGCATAGTATTAAAATTGCTATCTTCTTCATTTGGGTCAGTATAATATCACTTCTTTCTTCACGCCGTGCCGGTCAAGCCATTTCTTTTCACGCACGGTGCGTTGCTCTTTGTTGTGTGCTTTGATGCAACTCGCCACCACTTTTCCGCTCTTCAGTTGCTTGGCATAGCAGAGGTAACCGCGCTTATTCTCAAGCACTTGCCAGCCGTCCAAAGTCATCGTCCAGTGCATCCGCTCATCGCCGCGCAAATAGGTCTGCAGAGTGTCGCCGTCGGGCTGTACACGTTCAATCACTCCGGGGTAAGCCGCCACACCGCGGTGCGGCGGCACCTTGGCATAACCCGCTGTATATAAAGCACATATTGTCAAAATAAATAGTATCTTTTTCATTGTATAGTTTATGAGTTGATAGGTTTATGAATTGATTAGTAGTTGAATTGGTTGAATGAGTTCAGAAGTTTATTTCATATTTATTCTTTGTTCATCGTTCTTTGTTCTTTGTCGGCAGCAGTGCCCGCCGCCATCTTCACTTTCTTGAACAGATCGCTGGCAAAGACAAAATCGTCCAACGCCTCGTTCCCCGTATGGAAAATGTCAAAGCGCGAACCCTGCCACTCTTTTTTGCCGTTTTTGAGGAATACGATATGGTCGCCTATCTCCATAATCGAGTTCATATCATGCGAATTGATAACCGTACACATATTATACTCCTCAGTCAGTTCGTGTATCAGTTGGTCAATCACAATACTGGTCTTCGGGTCTAGCCCAGAGTTCGGCTCGTCGCAAAACAGATATTTCGGATTCATCGATATTGCCCGCGCAATCGCCACACGTTTCTGCATACCGCCGCTTATCTCGCTCGGCATCAATGCAAAAGCCCGCTCGGGGATATTTACACGCTCCAGGCAGAAACGCGCACGCTCCGTCATCTCCTCCTCGGTTTGCTTGGAGAACATCTCCAGAGGAAACTTTACATTTTCCAGCACCGTCATCGAGTCGAACAACGCCGCCCCCTGAAACAGCATACCCACATCACGATGCAGGAGACGTATCTCTTTTTCACTCATATTAGCCAAATTCTGTTCTTTTGCCACAGAACGGCTCATTCCCCTCTCTGAGGGGGCTTGGGGGAGTTGTGTCTTATAGATTATCTTGCCCGAATCTACGGGATACAGACCGATAAGCGATTTCATCAGCACCGTCTTACCCGACCCCGACTGCCCGATGATCATATTCACCTTGCCGTCATACATCTCGGTGCTGATATGATCGAGCACCACTGTCCCGTCGAAACTCTTTACTATATCCTGTACTTCTATCATAAAATCCGTAGTATTCGGAAATTATATGGTTAATTCGTGGTAATTATATGTTCCTCCGATAATTAACGTCTAATCACACGATTATTAACATTCCTTTATCACAGCAGCAACTTGGTCAGCAGCAGGTCGGCAAACAGTATCGTAATACTCGAGTTCACCACCGCACTCGTACTCGCCTTACCCACTTCCAATGCACCGCCGTGGACGTTATAGCCGTAGTAACTGCTCATACTCGTAATGATAAACGCAAACACCAGTGCCTTGATAATACCGTACCACACATAGTACGGATTAAATGCATACTGCACCCCGACAAGGTAGTCCTTTACGGTAATAATATCGGTGAATGCACCTACCGCCCAACCGCCTATCAAACCGATAGTAGTGGAGATAATTACCAAAAAAGGCATCATTGTAACGAACGCCAGTATCTTCGGTAGTATTAGGTAATTCGCCGAATTAACACCCATTATCTCCATTGCATCTATCTGCTCCGTGATACGCATCGTACCTATCTCCGAAGCGATGTTCGAACCTACTTTTCCCGCCAAAATCAGACAAAGGATAGTGGACGAAAACTCTAGCAACAGCGTCTCGCGGGTCAGCAAACCCGTTGTATAGGTAGGCAGCAGCGGGTTCTCGGTATTGGTCTTTGCCTGAATGGTAAGGATCGCCCCGATGAACACCGAAATAATCATCACAATCGGCAGCGACTGCAAGCCCTGCTTCTCTAATTCGCACGAGTACTGCCGCCAGAACATACGCTGCCTGTCAGGCAAGCGGAACACCTTCCCCATCAGCAGAAAATACTCACCTATATGTTGAAAAAACTTCATAGACGTATAATTTGCGCAAAGTTACTGCTTTTTTCTGACATACACAACAATCTTGCCAAATAGCCTGCGTAACCGCATCAAAATTGCATATCATTCTGGGGACGCGGACGCTATAGGTTCCCTGCAAACCATAACAGGGGACGCGGGTGCCCTCGCCCGCGGTCAGTTTGAGACAAACTGTATAACGATGCTACGCACTTGGGGGACGTGAAGCGTAAGGCAGGTGCGCATCGCGCACTGAGTGCCGTAGCGACAGGAAGCCCGGTGGGCTGGGTAGAACTCCTTATCGTCCCGCGTCGTTATCGGCTTTGCCGGACTGCATATTTCATTATGTCTCCTTGTTGGCATTTAGACCCTGTTTTGAGAACTTGTGTATTATTTCCCCATTGTTTCATTACTGTTGTTTCATTACTGTTTTGATGCGGTGGCCCTGCCAAATAGCCGGCGTTGTGCCGCATATTTCACCTCTTCACGTTTTCTTCATATTTCCTTCGCAACCACATAACAAAAACCCTGTACTTTTGCACCGAATTTCAAAGCAAAAGTTATGAACAGACATTCTATTTTCCGTTCTACCCAAACCATTATCCTAACCCTACTCTTCTTTATCACCCCCTCCCTTACCGCCCAAAACTGCATCGGTCTCGTCCTTGACGCCGACACTCGCGAACCCCTTATCGGAGCCGCCGTACTCATCAGCGGTACCACCACAGGCACCACCACCGATTTCGACGGACTCTTCGCCCTCCCCGCCACCGCCTCCGACACACTCGTCATCTCCTATATGGGCTACCAAACCGCCCGCATCACCCCCAAGCCGCAGCAAGACACCCTTAAAATCCTTATGCGTACCAACTCCGAGGTACTGCAAGAGGTGGCTGTTGTAACCAAACGCCGCCAAAACACCGAGATGGGCGTTCTCCAGTCCACCAAGACCGCACTCAGCGTCCAGACGGGTATCAGCAGCCAGCAGATACAGCGCACACAGGACCGCGATGCCTCCGAGGTCATACGCCGCGTGCCGGGTATCTCCCTCATCGACGACAAGTTCGTCATGGTGCGCGGTCTCTCCCAACGCTACAACCAGGTATGGATCAACGGTGCCGCCGTACCCAGTTCGGAGGCGGACTCCCGCGCGTTCTCTTTCGACCTACTGCCCTCCTCGCAACTTGATAACCTTGTGATTATCAAGTCTCCCGCACCCGAATACCCCGCCGACTACTCCGGCGGCATGGTGCTCGTCCAGACCAAGGACGTACCCGAGTATAAGTCGTGGCAAATCAACCTCGGCGGTGCAATGAACGACCAGACCCACTGGCAACCCTTCCTCCGCACCAAGTCCTCGCCCACCGACTGGCTCGGCTTCGACAGCGGGCTGCGCAGCCTCAGCAACGGCATTCACACCGTCCTCAAAGGCTACCCGAGTACCGAAAACAGCGTCTCCCTCACCGGCAACCATTTCAACAACGACTGGACTGTCAAAAAGATTACCCCCGTCAGCGACCTCAGTCTCGGCTTCAACGGCAGCGAAAGTTGGTCGCTCCCCGCAGGGCAGTCGCTCTCCATGCTCCTCAGCGGCAACTACAGCCGCTCCTACAAGCACTACCGCGATATGCTCAACTGCCTCTTCGGTGCCTACGACGAAGCCAAGCAGGAGAGCCAATACCTCCGCCAATCGACTGACGACCAGCAGACTATCCATACCCGCCTCGGCTTGATGTTCAACCTCAGTTACTCCCGCCGCGCCGGCAAAGACCGCATCGAGTTCAAGAATATCTTCAACCAACTCGGGCGCGAGCGATACACCTCCCGCGTGGGCATCTCCGCCCAGAACGACGAGGAGCAGTCCGCCGAGTACAACTACCAGAGCCGCACGACCTATTCCGCCCAACTCAACGGCAAACACCTCTTCGCCGAGGACGACATCGATTTCCGCTGGAACGCAGGCTATGCCTACTCCAACCGCAACCAGCCCGACCGCCGCCGCTACCTCGTCAACGATGCCCTCGAAGCGGGCGTCCTCCAACTCTCGTCCTCCAACGACATCTCCCGCGAATACACCTACCTCTACGAACATATCGGCTCCCTCGCCCTCGACTATGCGCAGACGTTCCACGCAGGCTGGTTCCACCCGCAACTACGCGTCGGTGTCTATGGCGAGTACCGCACACGCAACTATGCCGCACGCACCTTCTACTACAACTGGCACCAGGCGTCCAACACTCTCCCAGACAACTTCCGCCAACTCGACATACCTACCCAACTGATGGTTGAGGACAACTATTCCGAGGACCGTCTCTACCTCCTCGAGCAGGTCAAATGGCGCAACAACTATTCGGGTACCAACACCCTCCTTGCCGCCTACGCTGCGCTCAATATGCCTTTCGGACCAGTGAACATCTACACCGGCGTGCGCTACGAATACAACGACATGTGCCTCGTCCGCAACACCCGCGACCGCGAGTATTCGCCCCGCGCCTCCCACTACCGCACCTCCGACGCTTTCCCCTCCGCCAACATCACATACCGCATCACCGACCAACACCAACTCCGCGCCTCCTACGGTATGTCCGTCAACCGGCCCGAGTTCCGCGAAGTCTCCCCCTCGGTCTATTACGATTTCGACCTCGCCTCCAACGTGCAGGGCAATATCGACCTCACCGCCTGCCACGTCCACAACGCCGACCTCCGCTACGAGTTCTACCCCAAGGGCAACAAGGGTGAAATCATCTCCCTCGCCGCTTTCTACAAGCATTTCCGCAACCCTATCGAGTGGACGTACACCGTAACCGGCGGCACCGACCTCACCTATAGTTACCGGAACGCCGACCGCGCCTACTCCTACGGGCTGGAACTCGACCTCCGCAAAGACCTCGCTTTTATGGGCATGCGCGGCTTCCAGTTCACCTTCAACGGTTCGCTTATCAAGAGCCGCGTGCAGTTCCCCGAGGGCTCCCGCGAGACCGCCCGCCCCATGCAGGGACAGTCGCCCTACCTCATCAATACGGGTCTCTTCTACGCCCACGAGCGCACCGGCTGGAGTTGCTCCGTCCTCTACAACCGTATCGGCAAACGTCTCATCGGTGTCGGGCGCAGCGTCGGACTCACAGGCAGCGACGATGCCATCACCATACCCGACTCCTACGAGATGCCCCACGACGCCCTCGACCTCAACCTCGCCAAGACCTTCGGCGAACACTGGACGATACGCCTCTCCGCCCGCGATGTCATCGGCGAGAAAATCATCTACCGGCAACTGGCGAACACCACCCTCTCCGACGGCTCCACCCGTCAAATCAAGCAAATCACCCGCTCCTTCCGCCCCGGCCGCACCTTCCTCCTCAGCGTAACATGGAAACTATAACCATCACCCCGCCGACCTCACGCCGACAACTACGGTATTTTTACGGTAGATACACGGTAGATACACGGTAGATACACGGTAGATAATCGGTTCATTCAGCAAGGGATAAGCAACCCATAAGCAACCCTTACGCAAATCATAGCATATATATTGTTTCTTAGCAGGGCAATACCATTGCCCGCTGCAAAATACGCAGGCGATACTATCGCCGCACAACAAATAACTAAATCAACAAACAAAAGGTATGAAAAAGAATTTTTCAAAGACCCTGGTGCTTTGCACCGCGCTTTTCGCAGCAGTCATGACCGCATGCGAACCCAACAATCCCGTACACGAGGAGCATGAGGACGGCGGACTGGTCGCTTCCAACGACCTCCTATACGCCGACAACACCATCGGCAACGGCGACGACGAGTTTGTCTTCACCGGCAAGCAGACACTCGCCAAAGGCACCTACCTGCTCAAAGGATGGGTCTATGTCGCTGACGGTGCCGAACTGACCATCGAACCCGGTACTGTCATCAAGGGCGACAAGGACACCAAAGCCGCTCTCATCGTTGAGCGTGGAGGCAAACTCTTCGCCAAGGGTACCAAAGACGCACCTATCGTCTTCACTTCCGAGATGCCCAAAGGACAACGCCGGCCGGGCGACTGGGGCGGACTTATCCTCTGCGGACGCGCACACAACAACCAGACCGAGCAGCAGATAGAGGGTGGTCCCCGCTCAAAGCACGGCGGCAACGATGACAACGACAACTCGGGTATCCTATCCTATGTCCGTGTCGAGTTCGCAGGCTATCCTTTCCAGACCGACAAGGAAATCAACGGTATCACACTCGGCTCCATCGGTAGCAAGACCCAAATCGACCACATTCAGGTAAGTTACAGCAACGACGACTCCTACGAGTGGTTCGGCGGCAACGTAAATTGCAAATACCTCGTTGCTTACCATGGTTGGGACGACGATTTCGATACCGACAACGGTTTCTCGGGCAACGTCCAGTTCGGACTCTCCATCCGCAACTCGCGCCTTGCCGATGTCAGCCAGTCCAACGGCTTTGAGTCCGACAACTGCGCCGACGGAGCAGCCGTATCGCCTTACACCTCGGCAGTCTTCTCCAACATCACTTTTGTAGGTCCCAAACTCGACAAGAACTTCCAAAACAACGCCGACTATATCACCGGCGGCGACATGTTCCCCAACAACGGTTCTTCGCTCGGACGCTTCCAGTCGGGTATGCAAATCCGCCGCAACTCCCACCTCAACTGCTACAACTCCCTTGTCATCGGCTGGCCTATCGGTGTGATGATTGACAACGAGAAAGGCAACTGCTGGCAGGCTGCCAAAGACCAACTCATCAACGTGCAGAACGTTTGGCTCGCTGACTGCGACATCGTCGGTTCCGATATGAACAAGCAGTACAAAGACTCCCTTGCGCTGGACTACAAGGCGAAGACCTTCGACCCCGCCGCAGCCCACTCTTTCTCCACCACATGGTTCCTCGCACAGAAGGGCAATCAGACCAAAGACCTCTCCGCACTCGCAATGTCTGCTAATGCTTATATCCCCACAGCCTCCAGCCCTGTCCTGACCGCAGCAGACTTCACCTCCGCCGCCCTCAAGGATATGGAGAAAGTCTCTTTCCTCGGTGCTTGTGATGCCGATGCCGCATGGCTCTCCGGCTGGACCAACTTCGATCCCCAAAACACCGACTACTAATCCGCCCCTTATATGGCTTATTAGTCTTATAGGACTCATTTGCCCTATTAGTCTTATTGGACTCATTCGTCCTATTCGCCCTATTGGTCCCATTGGTCCAATAGGGCTTATTTTATATCCTGTTTGCCCGATTGAGTTTTTTTGTGTATCTTTGCACCCTATTAGTCCAATTAGTCCTATCCGCCCTAGAACAACTAGAACAACTAGTACGTCTAGTACGTCTATTCCCGCCAATAAGTACCTCTATATTGTCTCTTATCAGGGCAATACCATTGCCCGCCCCTAACCCCCTAATCCCTAATCCCCACTTGCATATCTCGCAAAAAAGCAGTATCTTTGCACCCTATACTATTACCCGTAACAATGTTTTACCGCCTAATCGAACATCAACGAGACCTTTGGTATGCTTCGTCCGAGTGTACTGTCAAAGAATTGATACAATACATCGAGCAGCGTGCTATGATGCGCGATGCCCAAATAGAAGCCATCAAGACCTACCTTTACCTCAAGATTGCGTGCCACAACAGACCATTGTACCAACTATTTACAGACGGCGTTTTTACAACTCTGGATATCGATAATATCGACCTGACATCCACCGCACGCAATATCCTTAAAGACACACCTGCTGCAGTGGCTCTGTTGGAGTACGCACGTCTCACTGACCGCAACGGCAAGCAGTTGGCACCGCAATTGGAGCGTCTTATCAAAGAGCACGCCGATGCTATCAACTATGAACAGGTCTTCCGCGAATTGTTTTATGGCGTGGACTATGCCGACTATCTCTTCAGCCTGCCTATGGGAGCAGGCAAAACCTACCTCATGGCAGCATTCATCTATTTGGACTTGTATTTCGCCATCAACGAGCCAGATAATCCTGCCTTTGCGCACAACTTTATGGTGCTGGCACCGTCAGGGCTCAAGTCCTCCATAGTGCCGAGCCTGAAGCATATCATGGAGTTCAATCCCTCATGGATTATCCCCGAACCGACGGCTTCGCAACTCAAACGGCTTGTCTGCTTCGAGGTTTTGGACGAACAGAAATCCGGCAAACAGAGCAACCGCACACGCAATCCCAATGCGCAGAAAATCAACAACCACCAGCCGTTTGATACCCTGATGGGGTTGGTGGCTATCACCAATGCCGAAAAGGTTATCCTGGACCGCATAGACACAGCGGATAACCCCGCTCTGTTCAGTGCGGACGAGTTGGCCAAAATCGAGTGTGCCAACGAACTGCGTACTATCATCAGCCGGCTGCCCAACCTGTCTATCTTTATCGATGAGGTACACCATGCAGCCGATGGCGACATCAAACTGCGAAAGGTGGTAAACAAATGGAGCAAAGAACACACATTCTGCGGTATGCTCGGCTTCTCGGGAACACCCTATTTGGAAAAAGCCGAACAAGTATCTCTGGCAGACCAATTCTCCGTGAAGAATACCGACCTCAGCAACGTGGTGTACCACTATCCGCTTGTCAATGGCATAGACAATTTCCTCAAGAAACCGGTCGTCAAATATGCCAATATGGAATCGGCGGAGATTATCCGCGAGGGAGTGGAGAATTTCTTTGCACAATATGCCGGCACTATTTATGCCAACCATACTTGTGCCAAGTTGGCTGTCTATTGCGGGCAAATAGAAACTCTCGAAGAGCAAGTCTATCCTCTTGTCTCCGAATTGGTAAATGCGCATGGCATGAACCCTACAGAGGTGATTCTTAAATACCACGGAGGTAATTCCGCTTACCCGAAACCGGAAGGAGCGGAATTGGCGTTTGCCTCGTTGGATACACCGCTCTCCAAGGTGCGTATCATTCTGTTGGTGCAGATTGGCAAAGAGGGTTGGGACTGCAAAAGTCTGACAGGTGTCATTCTTCCGCACGAGGGCGTATGCCCGCGCAATATGGTGTTGCAGACCTCTTGCCGTTGTTTGCGGCAAGTGAGCAAGGGCGAACACGAAACGGCGCTGATATGGCTCAACAAAGCCAATGCCGACATCCTCAACAAGCAACTCAAACAACAGCAGAACACCTCCATTGAGGAACTCAATGCCAAGAGTGCCGACAATCTTGTTGCGCTTCATCGTTACTCGCGTATGGCGCAACAGCACGTGCCGCCTGTCGATTTCTATCAACTCAAGGTGAGTTACGAGACACTCACCATTGACGAAACCAACGATGTGGCACAGCGTCTGCAATCACCGTCGGTTATTGCACCGCAGCAGCCTCAAAGCCTTATCTACCAACAGGACTTTTCCGGCAAACAGTTGGGTGCCTACGCACAGGAGAACGAGGAAACGGAAACTATATCTTTCTCGCAATGGCTGTATTGTATCTCCAAAGAGAGTTTCGGTGGAATCCATATCAACGACCTGTTGCAATATAAAACCATTCTCCTAAACATCTTCTCCCGGATTACCACCTTGGTCGGTAATACCCGTTGCTATTCTCCGCTATACGACCAGGCGCAGATACGCTCCCGTATCAGGCAGGCGTTCTCGCCTTTGCGCGATTTTACCACGCGCGAGGATATTCTCCCTGTTCAGGCAAACCTGCTCAAGATAGAACATCTCACATCGCCCCTCCTTATAGAGAAAACCCAAGCCGACAAGTATTACCCCGACCAACAGGCTGTAGACGATATCTATCGTTGGGACACCAACCCGCCTGTACTCTCCCCCGAATTGCAACAGGCGTGCGAACTGCTGCGGCAACAGGGATTGCCTGCGCCGTCATTGGATGACCCGCATCCCGAGCGCAAGCAGACCTACCACTATCTGCCGTATCACTTCGACAGCCGTTTTGAGGTCTCCTATTTTGCGGACTCTTTGCTGCCTTTGATACGGGAGAAACAATTGGAACTCTATTTCAATGGCGATGACACACTCACGGAGTTCAAAATCCGATGCTACCACCACGATGGCAAGCATTGGAGGTATATCGGTATCTATATCCCCGACTTCCTTTTGATACAACGGGATGCCAAGGGCGATATTCATAAAGTCATCATCATCGAGACAAAAGGCGAAGGCTTTGCGCCCAAGTTCGCCGAGCGAAAGCATTTTATGGAAACCGCTTTTCTTGAAAAGAACAATACCAAATTCGGGTATCGGCGGTTCGATTTCCTTTATATCGAAGATACCCTCACCTGGGAGCAACGCGAGCAGACAACGCTCCAGGCAATCAATAGTTTCTTTAACGACTAATTCACAGGCTATATGGCAGTCAGATATATTCCTTTCTATCCGAATACACTCCAAGGACAAGCAGTATTGGACAATTTTGTACGCACGCAACGTGTTCTCCGCTATCGGGACAACAATGTGGTCTTCGACCATATTCAGCGGGGTATGCCCCTCTACGAGGTAGAAAAAACAGAGCAGGTAGGTGCTAACCCGCAGGGCAATCTCCTTATGCGGGGCGAATGCGTCTCGGCATGCGCATACCTCAAAGAGCAAGGCATACAAGTGGATTTGGTATATATCGACCCGCCTTTTGCCAGCGGTGCCGATTATGCCAAAAAGGTATATCTCCGCCGCAATCCCCAAGTGGCAGAGGCTATCCGGCAAGCAGAAGAACAATTAGACATCGAAGAACTGCGCTCTTTCGAGGAGAAAATGTACGGCGATGTATGGAACAAAGAGAGTTACCTCAACTGGATGTACGAGAACCTGATGGCAATCAAGTCCGTTATGAGCGACACCGCCAGCATCTACGTACACCTCGACTGGCATATCGGACACTATGTCAAAATCCTTATGGACGAGATATTCGGTGAGGATTATTTTCTTAATGAAATAATTTGGAGTTATTTTGCATTCAAGAGAAAAACGACCAAGAAGTTTCCTCAAAAGCATGATGTAATATATTCATACACTAAGTCTGATGAATATGTTTGGAATACACAATTTAAACCACATAGTCCTGAGTATATCAAACGATTTAAGAAAGACAAAGATGGGCGTTTATATCGAGATGATGTCAATCCGACAGCAGGCGGAAGTCGCATAATATATTTGGATGAAATAGAAGGAGACATTATTGATTCCGTATGGACAGATATAGCACCTGTTAATCCTATAGCGCAGGAACGTGCCGATTACGCCACCCAAAAGCCTGAAGCCTTATTGGAGCGTATTATCAAAGCGAGCAGCAACGAAGGTATGGTAGTGGCTGATTTCTTCGGGGGCAGTGGTGTTACGGCTGCTGTTGCCAACCGTCTTGGGCGGCGTTTTATTCATAACGACATTGGTATTAACAGCATCCAGACCACGCGCGACCGCCTTGTTGCCGCCAAAGCGGAGTTCGATGTACTGGAGATTCGCGATGGCGTGTCTCTCTATCGCAACCCCATACAGACTATGGATAAACTCAAAAGCCTTATCCGCGGTTTGCGCAATGAAGATGCCTTGGACAAATTCTGGGAGGGGGCTATCACGGATAGCAAATACGGTATGATGCCCGTCTATATCCCCAACCTGATGGACGGCACTACCCGCGTATTGGATAAGCCGCTGATGAACCGTATTCTGCGGGAAGCGTTACCCGACCTGCCCTCCGATACACGCAGGGTTATCGTGTACTATATCGATATCACCGACCGCGCAGAGATAGAGCAGTTCATACGCGAACAAAACGACCTGACCACTATCGAGGTCGAACTCCGCGACCTCAAGCAAGTACTGGACGATGTCATTATCGAAGACGATGTGCAATACACCCTGTCCGAAGCCAAAGACGGTTTGTTGGACACGTGGAAAGTGGAAATCACTTCTTTCCTCAGCGACCGTGTCCGCCAAAAGATAGAGGCAGTCAATCTCAAGGCGCAGCAGCAAGCCCTCAAAAAGCAGAAAGACTTCCGTCCTATTGAAATCAGCGATAGTGGTCTGGAAACTATCGAGTGGCTCAGTCTCGATTGCACCACCGCAGAAAAGTCCGCTCCATGGCATAGCGACACAGAAATCAAGATAGACAACCTCGGCTACGTCATTCTCAACGGCAAACGCACCAATCAATTCTGGGACGGCACCATCTCTTCCGACCGCCGCCCTCTCCGCCTCCGTATCCGCAACATCTGCGGCGACGAAACTATCTATGTACTATAACACTTCTATTTATATATGTTGTGAACTTTAAGTGCTATTTATGAGTACCTCTCCCCACCTATCCACCTTGCAGGAATACCACCGTTTTGGTATTTCCACGCAAATAGACTACAAGAAATTCTACTTGTATTCTATCATCACGCACTCTACCGCGATTGAAGACATCATTCCTATGGATGTCACCCAAAACAGCACTCGTGACACCCAAAATGTCACCCAAAACAGTATAAAAAATGTTCCCTCAACAGAGAACACTATGCTAACTCCACGTCAGCGATTGCGTCATTACTATAACATCCAATGGCTTGGCTCTTCCAAACAAGGTCATTGGCAAATTCTGCCTCAGGATGTTGGACAATAGAGCAGAAAAAAAATACTACAGACTTATGACAACCACCTTACAAATACGAAATAGTACCGCCGAGTTCCTTATCTTTCAGTTGGAAGACAAGGCGAATGGTGTAGAGGTCTTCTACAAAGACGAGACACTATGGGCTTCGCAGAAAGCCATTGCAGCACTCTTTGATGTGGATAGGAGTGTCGTAACTAAGCACTTGAATAATATCTTTGAGAGTGGGGAATTAGACCAAAATCAAGTATGTGCAAAATTTGCACATACTGCCGAAGACGGCAAAACCTACAACACGCAGTTCTATAATTTGGACGCAATCATCAGTGTCGGCTACCGTGTCAATTCCCGCCGTGCAACACAGTTCCGGCAATGGGCTACGGCGGTACTGCGCACTTTCGCTGTGCGCGGTTATGTATTGGACAAAAAGCGGATGGAGAATGGTGCGTTCTTGGGAGAGGACTATTTTGAGCACCTTTTAGCCGAGATACGCGAGATACGTCTCAGCGAGCGCCGGTTGTATCAGAAACTGACTGATATCTACGCCACGAGTATGGACTACAACAAGGATGCTCCTACTACACGCGAGTTCTTCAAGATGATTCAGAACAAGATGCACTATGCCGTGCATCTGCATACCGCCGCTGAGTTGATAATGGAGCGTGCCGATGCCAAGAAAGAACACATGGGGCTGACTACATGGGAGAATGCACCTGACGGGAAAATCGTCAAAACAGATGTGTCCATAGCCAAAAACTACCTCAAGCAGAATGAGTTGGACGATATGGGGCATATCGTCTCTGCCGTATTGGACTTTGCAGAGGCACGAGCCAAACGGCATATCCCGATGACAATGGAAGATTGGGCAAAGCGTATAGATTCATACCTGAATAGTGACGAGCGTCCTGTCCTGCAAAATCCGGGCAGTGTCAGTCACGAACAGGCAGTACAACACGCAGAAACCGAGTTTGAAAAGTATCGTATCGTGCAAGACCGACTCTACCAATCCGATTTTGACCGTTTATTGCAGTTGCCGTTAGAGCAATAACACTCATTCAATTCTTCTTCACAAACTATTCCTGTTTTAACATGAATACCTTATTCTCAGAAGAAAACCTCATAGCAGGCAAATTACCCAACGAATGGTTCGCTCCTATCGCATCACTCACAGAAATAGAGAAACAGATACTCGGATTTGTAGGTTTCAGCCGGGAGGTTGAAACCTATGATACAATGACAGGTCTGTGCCGGATAAACGACTGGACAATCACTCGCACCAAAAAGATAAGGGAGAAACTGTTGAACGAAGGCTACCTCATCACCTACTCTTACCATATTGTTGTTGCGCCCAAGTGTCTGTTTTCGGCTATACTATATACCATTGACCGCCACCCTGATTGGATAAAACGCTGGAATGAGTTGCCCTATAAGCAACAACTATCCAAGAGCAATCTCTACTGGGTCTTGTGCCAACGTTATTATGCCGGTGAGCGTAATCTGCAGGATATTAGTAAGTCATTAAGTCTTGCACGCTCTTGGACCGAATATACTTTTCAGGCACTGCAAGACTGGATAGGAACCGACTTTTTTACCACGGCACTATCGAGTATGCCTATAAATACTCTGACTGAGTTTGCTCTTTCGTGCTTTAATTCCAAGCAGCAATTCAATCAGCCACTCACACCCGAGTTTTGCGCACAATGGCATGAATATGCAGATACCTACCACAAACTAAACCCACGGTATCCTGTATTGCACATACATGATATGGTAGATTGCTTTTACTTTATGGCAACCGGTCATTTTGTGCGCTTCAAGCAAAACGAAACATCTGCCACCGAGTGGTCTGTCCTCCCCGATGCCATTCTTGCACTCTATGCAGGAGACTATGTCCGCAGTCTGAAACTATTCACCGAAGCACAGAAACTGCATAACCGGATATCAGACCTCAAGAATGTATTCCCCAATGCGCTGCTGTCGTTCTATATGCTGCTCTGTTTTGCCAAGAACAGAGAAGCAAAACGCGCACAGCAATTCTTACGAAAGAAAGACATTGAGGGTGTTATCGCCTTTCGTCCCGCTCAGTTAATAGCACGCTTTATCATCAATGGTGAGGATGACAAGGCTATGAAACAGGAAATGGAATACATCAGGCAGAAAGGCACAGTGCAACTGCAATGGCTCACTGCACTCATACTCCATCATTTCGGTATGGATTGCTCTTTGCCCGAAGCCACCTGCCAATGGGCATTATTGCGCTACGAATTGAGTGCTACGGGCATACCTTGTGAAGACCACGATGCTTTGCTGCATACCCTTGGAGGCGCACCCATATTCACAACCCTGCGCCGCAAAAGTCAATGGGAAATAGTCTTGGAGCAATTATCCGACCTGACCCAATCGAAAGCCGCCAATGATGCCTCCCCTGCACCGGAACGCGTACAACGCTTGGTGTATGTGCTGTATAGTACGGATGACGATGACGTAGAGTTGATGCAACAGAAATGGCTGCGTTCCGACCGTTGGGGTACGCCATCTCATGCATCCGTCCGCAGTTTCCTCAACCACTCCATCGCCTATGCCGACGAAAAAGACCAAGCCATCGCACGCGCTTGCGCTTATATGAACAGTTATTACTATGACAATGAACTCCCGCTTGCTTCTTGTCTGCCGTTTCTGATTGATACCGACAAACTGCTATTGTACAACAGGCGCACGGAGAAATACCAAACGATACAAGTGATTGACGAGAAACCTTTCTTGCTGATTGAGAAAAAGGGAAATGCTTTCACCATCAAATCCAACCTGCCCGATGAACGTAATATCTCCACGATGATGTATGTTTGGCATAAGCAGGAAAGTATTTCCGTGTACCGGTTGTCGAAACAGGAATTGCCCGTCTTTGCCAAACTACTGGATATTCGGACGTTCCCTCTCGAAGCCGAGGCTCCGCTCAAAGCCTTTCTGGATAGTGCCAAAGGAACGATAGAGGTTCATTCATCGCTGGTAGAGGGTGGTTCTACTTTGGAGAAACGACAGGCACAGACCATACCGACCATACGTATCGAACCCGAAGACGACCAATTTAACGTATCCGTTTATATCTCGCCTTTCGAGGGCAGCCGTCTGCGTCTTACTCCGGGCAAAGGAGATGCCGTTGTATTTGATGAAGAGAAAGGCAAACGCTACCAGGTGGAGCGCAATTTGGAGGAAGAGACAAAGATGTTGGAACCATTGGTGTTGTTCTGTACGCAAGGGAAATACCGCAGCGGACTATTCTGCGAAGATATACGACTCGGATTGAGTTTGGAGGGAGTGCTGTCATTGCTCGCTTTCTTGCAGGAATGTCCTATCCGCTACATTGTCGAATGGCCGCAAGGCGAAAAATTCAAAGTGCATACCTCCAAGCAAAATCCGGATAACAGCGTGCAACTGCGCCAGAAACAGAACTGGTTTGAGGTAGAGGGGACGCTGCAAATGGAAGACGAACATATCGTGGCAATGTCCGAGTTGCTGCGTCTGATGCGTTCCGGCTCTGTGGGCAAGCGTTTTGTGCGATTGGACAACGGAGAGTTTCTTGCTCTGAGCGAGTCGCTGGCAAAGCAGTTGCACAAACTGGAACAGATTGCCCAGATAGACAAGACCAAGGCGCGTATCACACGTTACCAAGCAGGGCCTTTGGCTGACATCATCCGTTCTTCTGACGGTGTCATTCACGCCAACCGGCAGGTCAGTTCGCTTGCCAAGCAAATCTCCGAAGCCGCTACCATGCGTGTGGACTTGCCCCGCGGGCTGAAAGCACAGTTGCGTGATTACCAGCAGATAGGATATGAATGGATAAGCCGTCTTGCCGCATGGGGTGCAGGCGGGTGTCTGGCAGATGATATGGGTCTTGGCAAGACGGTACAGGCGATTGCTTTTCTCCTGCAGCGTGCCGAAGAGGGGGCGTCTTTGGTGGTCGCTCCTGCGTCCGTAGTACTCAACTGGCAGAATGAGATAATGCGTTTTGCGCCCGCCTTGCGTGTCAGTATCTTCAACGACGCCGAGGACAGGCAGTCGGTCATCGATTCACAAGGCAAGTATGATGTGCTGCTCTGTACCTACGGGCTGTTGGCACGCGAAACGGAAATGCTCTCCAAGAAAGAATGGAACGTGGTCTGCTTGGACGAAGCCCATACTATCAAGAACCGCTCCACCAAGATGTCGGCTGCCGCAATGGCTCTGCAGTCCAAGGCACGACTGCTGCTGACGGGTACACCTATCCAGAACCACCTCGGCGAACTATGGAACCTGATGGAGTTTCTCAATCCCGGGTTATTGGGCTCTTTTGAAGCCTTCCGTACGCAATTCATCCTGCCTATTGAGCAGGAGCAGAATACAGAGAAACGTACTGCCTTGCGCCGTATCATACAGCCGTTTATCTTGCGCCGTACCAAAACCGATGTATTGAGCGAATTGCCGGATAAAGAGGATATTATACGCCGCATCTCACTCACGGACAGCGAGCGGATGGAATACGAAGCCCTGCGCATACAGGCACAAAAGGAATTGGAAGCAGAGGACAAGGTAACGGTCAGCCTGCTGAGCAATATCACCCGTCTCCGTGAAGCCGCCTGTTCGCTGTCCTTGGTGGACAAGAGCATTACGGCCGTTTCTTCCAAATTAGAAGATATGCGCCAGTTGGTACAGCAGATAGTGGAAGGAGGTAACAGTGTATTGGTATTCAGCCAGTTCACCTCTTTCCTGTCGCAAGCCAAACAAGTGCTTGACGAAGACAAGATAGACTATTTCTATTTGGACGGCAGTACACCTATTGCTCAACGGCAAAAGATGGTGGAGGCTTTCCAACGCGGGGAGAAACCTGTATTCCTTATTTCGCTCAAAGCGGGTGGGCTGGGGCTGAACCTGACCAATGCCAACTATATCATCCATCTCGACCCGTGGTGGAACCCCGCTATCGAACAGCAGGCTACCGACCGTGCCTATCGTATCGGGCAGCACCGCAGCGTAACGGTCTATCACCTCATTGCCGCCGATACCATAGAAGAGAAGATTCTGCGTCTCCACCAAACCAAGCGCGACCTGTCTGATTCCCTTCTCGAAGGCACCGACACTTCGCATACACTGACGATTGATGACCTGAAATACTTAGTCAGCCTGCAACAAAATTAGAACAGGCAGTACTATTACAAAGCATACAGAAAATAAATAATAAAATATAACTATTATGGCAAAGAAAAAAGCAGATAATGCCTCAATGGTATCTATGTTCTTAGGGAGTATGTTGTATGACTTGGAGCATAAGGCGAACTTTCCCCCCGAGTATATACAAGCCCTCCGAGACGAACTGACCGCTCATCCCGACAAACTAAAGATGGCTGCAGAATATACCGATAAAGATTTTGCAGATTCTATACACAACCTATTGGAAGAAGTAGGGCAAAAGGTCTATGGTGAATACTGGGCTACCCGGTTGAAATATGCTATGCATATACAGGACGACGAAGACTATATGGATTACATAGATGAAGAGATGGAGAAGCGGTATCTGCCCGAACCCGAGGTTTGGAAATACACTATCCGTATCTCGCTCCAAGACGTGAGCCCTACTGTATGGCGCAAGTTGGAGATACCATCCAATGTCAGGCTCTCCCATTTGGCAGAGATACTCATCTGCGCAATGGGCTGGGAAGGATGCCATTTGCATCAGTTCAAGAAAGGACAGGACATCTACAAAGAACCGGATGACGATGATATGGGGATGGGGATGGACTTTGGCTTTGGGGGAACGAGATATAAATACCATAACAGCCACGGATACTCTTTGGCGCAGGTGCTGGCACAGAAAGGCGACAAGATGACCTTGGAGTATGATTTCGGAGACGGCTGGGAACATCAGGTATCACTCTCAAAGATAGAGTCTTATACCGATGAAGAGCCACCGTTTCCACGCCTCATAAGCGGTAAGAATGCCTGTCCGCCCGAGGACTGCGGTGGTCCGTGGGGCTATGCCGCACTTTGCCAATACTACTATACCCGCAAAAAAGACCCGAACTTCCCCAAAGAGCATTACGCCCTTGTGGACAAGCACTTCAACCCCGAATACTTCCCGTTGGAAGAATACCGGGCAGACATCGAAGATATGAGCGGCAAAGCATAATTAAAAGAGCGGTGCAGCACCGGTTGCGATACTGCAGGAATACTGCATATTATTCTGTATAATATGTATAAATATGCATAAAAAGCGGCTTATCCTATGAGTGGAAACCGCTTTTTTCTACGTCTTTTCTACGTAATTGGTATTACGAGGTACAGAAATTGCATACTCTGCATATTTTTCAGCAAAGCACCATAGCGGATTCAAAAGCAACCAAAGCAGACAGTTTGTATATTTGCAAAAAAAGTACTACCTTTGCAGGCAAATAATTTGATATTCTATGGAAAAAGAAGAACTTAGAAAACTGATTGCCATTTGGTTCGAAGAAGATATACGCGATGGCGACCATACGTCGCTCAGTTGTATTCCGCCCACGCAAATGGGCTGCCAGCAACTGATTATCAAAGATACGGGCGTGCTGGCCGGTGTGGAGGTAGCGAAAGAGATTATCCGCTATTTCGACCCAGAGTGTCGTATGGAGCAGTTTCTGGACGACGGTGCATTGGTGAAACCCGGCGATGTGGCGTTCAAAGTATATGGCAAAGAACTGAGTCTGCTGCAGATAGAGCGCACGATGCTCAACGTAATGCAGCGTATGTCGGGTATTGCGACCACTACGCACAAATACCAGAGCCTGATTGCAGATACGGGCTGCCACGTACTGGATACCCGCAAGACCACTCCCGGGCTGCGCTACTTAGAGAAAGAGGCGGTGAAGATCGGCGGCGGAATGAACCACCGTATCGGGCTTTTCGATATGATTCTGCTCAAAGACAACCATGTGGATTTTGCAGGCGGTATCACAGCGGCACTGACCCGCGCACGCGACTATTGCAAAGAGAAAGGCAAGCACCTGCGCATAGAGATAGAGACCCGCAACGAGGACGAGATACGCGAGGCACTGGCTACGGGTATCCCCGACCGCATTATGCTGGACAACTTCACGCCGGAGCGCACCCGCAAAGCCGTGGAACTGATACGCGGTTGGGAGAAAGAGAACGGCAAGCATATCGAGATAGAGTCGTCGGGCGGAATCACCCTCGACACCATCCGCGACTATGCGCTCTGCGGCGTGGACTTTGTGAGCGTAGGTGCACTGACCCACTCCGTGAAGAGTCTGGATATGAGTTTCAAGGCGGTAAAGGAATAAACACCACACCACTGCCCGCAAATTTCTATTTCAAAATTTTGTAATTTTGCACCTCATTTAATTGATATTGTTATGCAAGTAGAATTGGTGCTGTTGGTGCTGTCGTTGCTGTTCTTCGCCAGTATCTTCACGGATAAGATAGGGTATAAGTTCGGTGTGCCGGCGTTGCTGCTGTTTCTGGCGGTGGGTATGCTGTTCGGTCCGGACGGTATCGGACGTTGGTTCAGTGAAGACGGTATGGGCTATATGCTCAGTACGGGTTCTGCGCAAGCCATCGGTACTATCGCGCTGTGTATCATCCTGTTCTCGGGCGGTATGGACACCAAACTGTCGGACATCCGCCCCGTGATGGCTCCGGGTCTGACGCTCGCCACGATAGGTGTGCTGCTGACCGCAATTATCACAGGGGTGATTATCTACTATATCTTCGGCTGGCTGAACGCCGTGGCGAGCGTGAGTATATGGGTGGCGTTGCTGATGGCATCGACGATGTCGTCCACGGATTCGGCATCCGTATTCTCCATTCTGCGCACCAACGGTGTGGGGCTGAAGCATAATCTCCGCCCGCTTCTTGAGTTGGAGAGCGGCGCCAACGACCCGATGGCGTATGTGCTGACCACGACCATGATAGGGGTGGTAACCGCCAAAGCCGCGGAGATTTCTATGCTGGCAATCGTGCAGACGATTGTGGTGCAATTGGTGATGGGTGCCGTGATGGGCTTTATATTCGGGAAAGGCATTGTGGAACTGATGCGCAAGGTGCAACTGAGCAACGAGTCGCTCTACCCTATTATGGTGCTGACGGCGTGTATTTTTATATTCTCGATTACCTACTACCTGAAGGGAAATTCTTATTTGGCAGTATATATAGGCGGTTTGGTGATTGGCAACAGCAAGTTCACCCGCAAGCACCAGACGCGCAGTTTCTTCGACGGACTGACATGGCTGAGCCAGTTGATAATGTTCCTCGTGCTGGGATTGATGGTTCACCCGAGAGATTTGCTGCAGGTGGAAGTATTGGTACCAGGATTGGTGATAAGTGTGGTAATGGTGTTTATATCGCGTCCGATTTCGGTTTTTCTGTGTATGCTGCCATTCCGACAATATACCACTCCCGACAAACTGATGCTGAGTTGGGTGGGACTGAAAGGGGCTGTGCCGATTATATTTGCCATTCTGTGCAAGGCGGGCGGTGTGGCGCATGCGGACTTGATATTCAATATCGTGTTCCTTTGCACGCTGGTGTCGCTGATAGCACAAGGCACTTCGCTGTCGGCTATGGCGAAGAAACTCAATTTGGCAGTGCCGCCCGTGCAACTGAAAAAACTCGTGCATTTTGATATTGACTTGCCCGAGGAGATTGAGGCGTCTGCCACCGAGATGGAGGTGGACGCACCGATGCTGGCTAACGGCAATATGCTCAAGGACTTGGCTATTCCCGCCAAGACGCTGGTGATTATGGTGCGCCGTGGGGAGGATTTCTTTGTGCCGACGGGCAAGTCGGTGTTGGAGATAGGCGACCAGCTGCTGGTCATCACCGACAACGATGCCGCCCTCGCGGCGCAGTACCGCGAAGCCGAAGAGGAGGAAGAAAACAATCACTGGGGTATGCAATTGATTAACAACACGAAGAACTTTCTCAAAGAGAAGTGGCATCAGATAAGCCACCCGGGGAAGAATACTAATGAGTAACTGCCTACATAAGAATATCACACTGTGCACTACCTACACCTACACAATACCGAAATGTCAACAACTCTTGCATATTTGCACAAAAACGTGTATCTTTGCAGGCGTAAAGGTGTATGTACAAAGGTCGTACGTGTATAAGGTTATGAACTTCGAGATACTCAATTTCACTATCTTTTGCGTCAATAATGTGGCGTTGCGCCTTAACAGGAGTGCAAAAGAGGTGTATCACAAAATGCAAAAGGCGAATATCATCAACGGATATATCGTCCCTTGCTATGATGTGCTGCATACGTTCTCCAAAGAGTACATCGTGGATGACTTGGTCTCGTTTATGCAAAAGAAAGGCGTGCTGCAATGATAGTATATCACACTTCCACCATAGAAATATCCCGACCGGATTGTCCTACATTCCCGCCCGCGCTTGGATTTTGGTATCGGTTTCTACCTTACGCCCATACGCACGCAAGCGGAGCGGTATGGTGAACGGTTTCTGCGGCGGAGCAATACTGCGGTACTCAATATCTATGAGTTGGATGACAACCGTATGGATTGTTCGCATAAGGTATTTGAAGCGTACAATGGCGAATGGTTGGACTTTATTACAGCGTGCCGCAAGTGTTTGCCGCACGAGCAGTATGACATCATTGAGGATGGTATTGCCGATGACCAGGTATTTGATACAGTGGACTTGTATTTTGCGGGCATTTACACGCGCGAACAGGCACTCAACCAACTGCTGTACAAGAAACCCAACCACCAGATTTGCATCACCTCGCAACGGGTGTTGGACGAGTATCTGCATTTTCAATCTTCCCAAACGCTGTAACTATGCAAGCCAATCAGACCGTCTTACAAATGAAATACGCCCGCATTGTCAAACTCTTTGCGGAGCAAGCGGGCTTGTCTTACGAGGACGCATTGGGCAAATTCTATGACTCGACCACCTACGACCTTATCAGCAACGGTGTGGCGGATATGCATTGTTTCAGCGATGAGTATCTCGCCGACGAACTGCTGATAGAGTTCGGCTATAAACAGAAAAAATAATATATTAACCAAACAAATACATTGCTTATGTAAACCGGCATCGTAAAGGCGATGCAACGACATATTATACAATATGATTATTTCTCGGGTGCAGTAGCACCCTCGATATAATAACATATTTAACAACAGCATTTGCTATTATTTCGCGTTCAAAGAAAAAAGCCTAGGAAACTGATTTCTCTGAAATCGGAATAGCATTAACGCTTCACAAGGAAGTCTTTCGGATTTTCTACAACTACCGTAAAAGTTTGATTTGGTGTAGACTTTTGGTAGTTGTACAGGTTTCTTCCTAGGCTTCCTGTGAACGCGAAGAAAAGTTTGCACCTTTCTTTTTGTCTATTCCGGCTGAGATTGATAGCACTGCACAAATCTATCAATCTATGGCACGGAAAGACTTGGCGCAAGCCAAAGACGCAAAGAAAGACGAGTTCTATACCCAATTGGTGGACATTGAAAAGGAACTCCGCAACTACAAACCTTATTTCAAAGACAAGGTCGTATTCTGCAACTGCGACGACCCGTATGAAAGCAACTTCTTCAAGTACTTTGCACTGAATTTTAATCAGTTAGGATTAAAGAAACTGATTGCCACCTGCTACAACGGTTCGCCCGTATCGGGCAATGAACTGCTGTTGGACTTCGGTACCACGGTGGACGACCCGAAGAAAATTGCCTACAAAGTGGAGATAACTGAGGTAACGGACGCCAATGGCGACGGGGCAATCAACTTGGCAGATATTCAATACCTGATGCAGAATGACAAGAACGTGATTTCTATCCTGCAAGGTAATGGCGATTTCCGTAGTCCAGAGTGCGTGGAACTGCTGCAACAGGCAGATATTGTGGTAACGAACCCGCCGTTCTCGCTGTTTAGGGAGTATGTGGCGCAGTTAATGAAATACAACAAGAAGTTTCTCATTATTGGCAATCAAAATGCCATTACATATAAGGAAATATTCCCGCTTATCAAAGAAAACAAGTTATGGTTAGGCTTAACCATGAACGGAAGCAATCGGTGGTTTCAAGTCCCTGACTCCTATCCGACTTGCCACAAAATAGAAAACGGAAAGAAATATGCTTTTGTAGCACAAGTGGTGTGGTTTACAAATATGGAACACTCTGTCCGAAATGAAGGATTGGTTTTGTATAAGCATTACACACCCGAAGACTATCCGAAATATGACAACTATGACGCTATCAATGTGAACAAGGCTACGGATATTCCGATGGATTATGACGGAATTATGGGAGTTCCGATTACATTCCTACACAAGTATAATCCTCATCAGTTTGAGATTATCAAGTTCCGAAAGGGAAATGACGATAAGGATTTGACGGTAAATGGGAAATCTCCGTATTTTCGTATCCTTATCAAACGCAAACAGTAAACGGGGTATGCCAATCTTAAAATTTGATACTTTTTATCGGTTGCCTATCCTATGCCTATCCTATGCGCATCCTATGCTGTTTGAAGCGACTTTTACGGAGGGACGAAAGGGAGAAAAATCTTAACAAATGATACTTTTTAAGGATGGCTATCCACAGGGCAAGAACAGGGAAAAGGACATAGGCGGGCAATGATATTGCGTGCTGCGCACACAATATCATTGTGCAATACCATTGCCCGAGTAACAAGAGAAAACAAAAGCATTAACGAATAATTATACGGCAATTAACGGAGAACAAACAACATTAACGGAAACCAAACAACTAAACGGAGAACAATATGGAGATAGTAGAACGGAAGATTACCATTCGGGAACTGACCGAGGGGTATGCGGACAATCAGGAAGCGGGCGTGAAAGCCTTTGGCGGACGGTTGGACGTGCGGCCGCCGTACCAACGGGAGTTCGTGTATAACGACAAAGAGCGTGAGGCGGTAATTGACACGGTAACAAAAGATTACCCGCTCAATGTGATGTATTGGGCGGTGCGCGAAGACGGCACGTTTGAGATTATCGACGGGCAGCAACGGACGATTTCGATATGCCAGTACGTGAACGGCGACTTTGCGTATATGTTCAACTATTTCGGCAACCTGCCCGCCGACCAACAAAAGCAGATATTGGACTACCGGCTGTGCGTGTATCTGTGCAAGGGGACGGACAGCGAGAAACTGAAATGGTTCAAGACCATCAACATCGCGGGCAAACGGCTGACCAATCAGGAGTTGCTCAATGCGGTGTATGCGTCACCGTGGCTGTCGGACGCGAAACGGTACTTCTCGAAGTCGAACTGCGGGGCGTACCTGATGGGCAACAAATACGTGCAAGGCTCGCCTATCCAACAGGACTACTTGGAGACCGTACTGCGCTGGATTTCAGGCAACAAGATAGAAGACTACATGGCGCGGCACAGCATCTCGGACACGGACGCGGGGGCGTTGTGGTACTATTTCCAGCAGGTCATCAGTTGGGTGCAGGCGGTGTTCCACAAGTACCGCCGCGAGATGAAAGGCGTGGACTGGGGTGCGATTTACAACCGGTACAAGGACGCGGCGGTGAACCCCAACGAAATAGAAAAGCGCGTGGGCAGGCTGATGGCGGACAGCGATGTGGAGAACAAAAAAGGCATCTATTGGTACGTGTTCGACGGCGACGAGCACCACTTGGGTATCCGTGCTTTCGACGCGAATATGCGGCGGGAGGTGTACGAGCGGCAACAGGGCATTTGCGCGGTTTGCGGGAAGCACTTCGAGATAGAGGAGATGGAAGCCGACCATATCACGCCGTGGGCGAAAGGCGGGCGGACGGTGGCGGCGAACTGCCAGATGCTGTGCAGGGAATGCAACAGACGGAAGAGCGCGAAGTGAGACCTTGCTAATCCTCAGGAGGAGGGCTCTTTGTATTGCATAGTGGTCATATATTTGCGTATTTGCTTAAAAAGCAGTAACTTTGCAGTCTGAAAAGATATTTCCGATGAAACAGACAGTCTTCTTAACCGGTGCCACGGGCACTATGGGATATGCGGGTATGCAGGAGATACTGCGCTACCCCGAGCGATATACACTGCGCATACTGGCGCGTCCGAGCCAGAAAAACAAAGCCCTTCTGGCACCGCTTGCCGACCGAGTGGAGATAGTGTGGGGCGACCTGACACGCTATGAGGATGTATTGAAAGGCGTAACGGGCAGCGACATCGTGCTGCACGTGGGCGGTATGGTATCGCCGCAAGCCGACTACCGTCCGACCGCCACCCGCAAGACCAATATCGCTGCGGCGACGTATATCCGCGATGCCGTACTGGCACAGGGCGACAAGCAACCGCGCGTGGTCTATATAGGCAGCGTGGCGCAGATGGGCGACCGCCGCGAACCGCTCCACTGGGGGCGTGCAGGCGACCCGATATGCGTGTCGGCATACGACCACTACGGGCTGACCAAGGTGGCGGCAGAGTGGATCATCACCAACTCGCCCATCCGCCGTTGGGTGAGCCTGCGCCAGTCGGGTATTCTCTACCCTGCTATCCTGAAGAACTACGACCCGATAATGTTCCACGTGCCTATCCGCGGTGTGCTGGAATGGGCGACCGTGGAGGACAGCGGACGGCTGCTGGAACGTGTGTGCCGCGAGGAAGTGCCGGACGAGTTCTGGAACAACTATTATAATATCGGTTCGGGCAAAGAGTACCGCATCAACAACTACGAGTTCGAGCGTCTGCTGCTGGACGCCATCGGTTGTCCCCGCCCCGAGCAGATATTCGAGACCAAATGGTTCACCACCCGCAATTTCCACGGTATGTGGTATGCCGACGGCGACCGGCTGGAGAACTATCTGCATTTCCGTGCCAACATACCTGTGCGAGAATACTTTACAAAAATGGCACAAGCGGACAGTCTGCCCGGTGCTATCAAATTTGCGTCCAAGACCAAGATTGCCAAGTTGTTCCCGCACTGCGTAAAATTGGCAATGCGGGCGATGGCGAACTCCAAAGAGCACGGCACACAATGGTGGATAAAGAATCATATCGAGCCGCGTATCCATGCCTACTACGGCAGTATGGAGGCTTATAAGGCGATACCCGACTGGAAACATATTGACTTGAGCCACAACAGCGAGCAGGCTGTTACCCTTGACCACGGTTACGACGAGCAGAAACCGATGTCGCTGTTTACCATCGAGGATATGCAGAATGCTGCCGCTTTCCGCGGGGGCAAGTGTCTCTCCACGGAGATGACGCAAGGCGACTGGGACACGCCCTTGGAATGGCAGTGTGCCGAAGGACACCGCTTCACCGCCTCGCCGCGTGTGGTACTGCTCGGCGGACACTGGTGCCCAGACTGTATGCCGTGGCCGTATCGGGACGAGCCCAATCCCCGTCCGTGGCACTGGGACAAAGTGGCAAAGCACAACCCGTTCTTCGCACAGATTTGGGCACCGCTGCACGACCCCGACGAGGACAATATCTATGGTCCCGAAATCTTCGACGGGTGGGAGAAATAGATATGCCATGCGTGGTATTTTAACAACAGGATATTTTTGGTCTGCCGCTTGACAAGCGGCAGGCGGAGACACATTATAAATAGGAACTTGCTTGTAGGAACGGGATTTTTTGCGTACCTTTGTAGGCTGAAAGAGATTAGAGATTAGAGAATAGAGTTTTTATGTATTTCGACGAATTAGCATTATCAGACGATGTATTAGATGCGCTGTGGGATATGCACTTTGACACATGCACCCCCGTGCAGGAGAAGACCATACCCGTTATCTTGGAGGGAAAAGACGTTATCTCGTGCGCCCAGACGGGCACCGGCAAGACGGCGGCATACATACTGCCCCTCCTGACCAACCTCGCCTACGACGACCACGACCCCGACAAACTGAACGCCATCATCATGGCACCCACACGCGAACTGGCGCAGCAGATCGACCAACAGATGGAGGGCTTCGGCTTCTATGTGCCGTTCTCCTCGGTGGCTATCTACGGCGGCAACGACGGCGGTGCATGGGGCACGCAGGTAACAGGTTTGCAGAAAGGGGCAGACATCGTCATCGCCACACCCGGACGGCTGCTCAGCCAGATGAACATCTACGACATCGACTTCTCGGGCGTGAAATACTTTATCCTCGACGAGGCGGACCGTATGCTCGATATGGGCTTCTACGACGACATTATGACCATCGTCAACCGCCTGCCCAAAGAGCGGCAGACCATTATGTTCTCCGCCACCATGCCCGACAAGATTCGCCAGTTGGCACGCGCTATCATGCGCAACCCCGTAGAGGTGAAGATAGCCGTGTCGCGTCCGCCCGAGACGATACACCAGATGGCGGTGCAACTCTACGAGGCGCAGAAGCCCGCCATGGTGAAGCACCTCTTGGAGGGCAGAGACCTCAAGAAGGTCATCCTCTTCGTCAGCAAGAAGCAGAAAGTGCGCGACCTAACCCGTGCCCTGCGGGCGAAACACATCGATGCCCGCGCCATGTACTCCGACCTGGAACAAAAAGAGCGCGACGAGGTAATGCTCGATTTCCGCAACGGCAAGGTGGATGTATTGGTGGCTACCGACATCATCTCCCGCGGCATAGATGTGGACGATATACCGCTGGTTATCAACTACGACGTACCCCGCGACGCAGAGGACTATGTACACCGTATCGGCCGTACCGCCCGTGCGGAGAACAAAGGCGAGGCGGTTACATTAGTAAGCCCCGAGGATGCCCGCTATTTCCTGAAGATAGAGCGTTTCCTCAAGAAAGACATCGAGCGTCTGCCCCTGCCCGAAGCCCTGGGCGAAGCACCAAAAAATGAGTTATACACCGCCCGAGCAGGCCGTAATTCCGGCAGAGGCGGTGGAGGCAACAGGGCTTACAGGAAGGGGAATCCTGCCAAGAAATCACATCTAAAGCAGCGTCCGACCAAATGAATGCTCCAGACTATGTAATTGGACACATAAACAGGAACACAAGTTCATTATTTTTACTCAGTGTCATTGTGTGCTGCGCACACAATGACACTGTTTGTTTTCAGCCGTTCTGTTAATCGCTCGTTGTGAGATAGTCATATTCCTTAACCAAGGAGATTATGATGACAAAAGTATTTCTTTGAAAAAAAATCGCTTTACCTGTAGTTTTTCCATAGGTATGTGCGTCTAATAGGCAGAATTGGCTGATTCAAAACAAATTCTTTGTATGCAAACCGGTTGGTGGCACGCCCACCGACAACTAAACAAAACAAACTGATGGAACTGACAAAAGAACAACAATTTGCCCGGCTTGTCCGGCGGAACAAAAGCACGATATACAGTATCTGCTATATGTTCTCTTCGGACAAAGACGAGGTCGCCGACCTGTTTCAGGACATCCTGATACGGCTATGGGAGGGCTACGACACCTTCCGCGGCGAGAGCAAGGAAGCCACGTGGATTTACCGCGTGAGTATGAACACCTGTATCTCGGCTGACCGCAAACGCAAGTCGCGCGGCGAGCGTGTACCGCTCAGTATGGATATCGACCTCTATACCGACCAAGATGATGACGCACAACAGGTGCAGGCTCTCTACAGCCGTATCCACCGCTTGGGACTGGTGGACAGAGCCATCGTGATGCTGTGGCTCGAAAACCTCAGTTACGAAGAGATAGGGCAGATAGTGGGCATCAGTGCCAAGAATGTGTCCGTCAAATTGGTACGCATCAAAGAACAATTGAAGAAAAGTTGAACCCGTTTTAATCATTACAACAATGGACGAACTACAGGAAATGCAGGCTCAGATGGCTCTGCTCAAACAGAAAATAAATAATGAAGAGATAGTAAACGACCGACTCCTCCGCGAGGTTACCCGCCAACGTACCCGTCGGCTCAACAGAGCGGTATGGATAGAGGGAGTATGCGCTCTGTTTGTTGTCATCTTCGGCAACTCGGTCTTTTGGGGATTGGACTGCTCATGGTGGTTTATCGGCGGCACAACCGTGATGATGATTGTCTGCTTTCTGGCAACGCTGCTGCCGTTCCGCCGTGTGAAGGAAAACGAGATTATGCAGGGCGACCTGCTCACCGTAGCCAAACAAGTGCGCCGGCTGCGCCAACTGTATAAAAACTGGATATGGATAGGATTATCTATGGCTTCCGTATGGTTTATATGGTTTTTGGCAGAGTTGTACATACATCACACCGATGACCTGACTTTTGTTATCTGTATTGCAGTAGGTGCATTAGCAGGCGGCATCGCGGGCGGAATTATCGGCAACCGGCAAAACAAGCAGTACATCCGCGAGATGGACGAAATCATCGGGCAAATCGAACAATAATAAGAGCAAATAGCATTTATATACTACTCATAGAGAGGCTGCCAGACAATTGTCGTCCGGCAGCCTCTTTTTGTGTATTACCTTATGCAGGATATTATAATTTACGGATACGCCACTCGTTGGGATAGAGGTTATTGAGGCGGGAGCCGACGTTCTTGGCAAAGCCGAGCGGAATGTTCTCATAGGTCAACAGCACCACACCTGTTGGCAACTGCGAGAGGTCGAGGTTGAGTGCCTCTGTGCGGAGGTACCCCAACGCCTGTTCCAAATTGAGTGCAAGTTGCGGAAAAGTTTCCTTGCGGAAATCTTTGGTCATACTGAGACTATGCTGCGGCACAATACCTTTGCCACGTTCCTCGCCCAGACCGAACCCCGTGGATATACAAGTGAACTGCGCCGCCAAATAGTCGATCAAGTCCTTGTATTTGGCAGGATAAGCCGTGGTGAAACGATCGTTCTGACGTATAGCCCAATGCTCAGGGTGCAGCAACCACGCACGCATTTCTTTCTCGTAGGTAACGGGAGCGGCGGTGGCACGCTTAGGCTTTACTTTGAATGGCGCAAAATCCGCTTCGTGTTTGCGCAAAACGCAGATATACAGTCCCTCGCTCTTTGTGCGATGAGGATAGAAATGGTAACCGACCGTGCCTTCGGTAATTCCCCATACGGGGTCATATTGCAAGGGGAGGACATCCGCACCGAGTTCGGCTGCTATCCATTGTACATTCTTTTCGTTTTCCTCACTATTAAATGTACAGGTGGAATAGATGAGTATTCCGCCCGGTTTGAGTGCATCCCATACATCGGAGAGAATAGCCCGTTGCCTCTCGGCACACATACGCACGTTCTGCAGACTCCATTCGTCGCGGGCATTCTTGTCCTTGCGGAACATACCTTCGCCCGAACAGGGGGCGTCCACCAGAATACAATCGAACAGGTTGGCACACCGCTCGCCGTATTCGGCAGGCGTATTGTGGGTAACGACCGTATTTCCGTTGCCCCATTTCTGTATATTCTCCGAGAGGATAAACACCCGCTGGCGCACCACTTCGTTGCTCAAAAGAAGACCTTCATCGCCGAGATATTCACTGATAAGTGTGGATTTGCCCCCCGGGGCGGCACACATGTCCAAGACGATGCTATCGGGGCTGACATACTGTTCGAGAGCCTGTTGCACAAACATCGATGCCGCCTCCTGCACGTAATAACAGCCCGCATGGAAAAGCGGGTCGAGGGTGAACTGGGGGCGTGCGGCGAGATAGTAGCCGTCCAGATGCCACGGCACTTCCTCGGTGTCGCAGTCGAAAGTCAGCACGTCCATCTTGCTATTGAGCCGGATACTCGTGGGAGGCTCTGTTTCCAAAGCGCGGAACAGGTCGTCCGCCTCCGCCCCCAACTGCTGACGCATACTATCTATAAAATCGATTGGCAACATACACTTTTCTCCCAAATTAAATGCGATTGCAAAGGTAGTGTTTTTTTTGTATATATGCAAGCGCATAGTGAAAACGACTTATCCGGAAATTGGTGCCAACCGCTGGGTAAACGCCCTACAGGAACGGCATTATCTACCGTGTATCTACCGTATATCTACCGTGTATCTACCGTGTATCTACCGTGTATGTATGGTAGTTGATGACGGAACAGAGGCGACATATACACAACTATAATCATAACAACGACTATAATCATAACAATAAATATAATTATAACAACAAATATAATTATAACAACAAATATTTATAACATCAGACAAAGATGCACTACAAAGATAAACACTATGCAGCACAAAGACAATACACATACATATACACACATATACACATACACAAATAAAGATTTTTAGCAGTTTTATTTCATTTTGTTTGCACAATTCGTATAAATAGCGTATCTTTGCAACGTGTTTTATTAACGAAACACATAAGTGTTGTATTTTTACTAATCCAATAAGCAATAAAAACAAGTTGATAAATAGGTATTTAGGATAAATTAAGCGAATAAAATATTCTGTTTTACAACAAAAATAGGCTATAACACTGAACTATTTTGAGCCTACCCTATAGCATTATTTTAATCAAATCAAACAATACATTAAATAAATATATCCCAATAGCGGAATATATTCCTTGAGATATGAAAAGACTATTTGCATATTTTTCAGTGGTGATGGTATGTGGTGTCAGTTGGGCGTTTCAGTACAATGGTTTGGATTATACAATTTTGAACAAAAACGCAGACGGCACCTACAACGTAAGTGTCCGCCAGGGGGCATCTGCCCCTGCGGGGACGCTGAATATCCCCGGAGCAATTCGCTATAACGGCGATGAGTTTGTGGTTACCCATGTGGCAACCGACGGATTTAACAACTGCGGAGACATCACCTCGCTAAGCCTGCCCAACACCATCATAGAGATAGGTGCCAGAGGGTTCCGCTCGTGTACGGCACTGACAAGTGTGAACCTGCCCGAGGGCTTGCGCGTATTAGGCAACCGTGCGTTCTGCAACGACTCTGCGCTCGTGGGGACAGTAACGATTCCCTCTACGGTGGATTCTATAGGCGACTATGCTTTCTATCTATGCAATAAAGTTACCACCTTTGATATACAGACCTTGACACCTCCCGCTATTGAGATAACAAGCAGCGGAAGTGCGGGTACGGCAGTATTTATCCACCGTGCGCCCCAACCGGATTTTCAAATAGCGTGCGGTACCCGGTCGCTGTACCAAACCGCTGACTATTGGGGACAACGGATGTATCTGCTCAACGATGCGTGCCGCGAGTTTGAGGTAGGCGAACTGCGCTATGCAGCCATCAGTCCGACCACCTGCCGCGTTCTCGGCTACGCACTCGGCGGGGGCAATTCAGAACATTTTAACACAGAATTAAATATTCCGGAGCAAGTAGAGTATGCGGGGGGTACTCTACAAGTAACAGAAATAGGCAGTTCGGCTTTTGAGGAAAGCGAGGTAACATTCACCTCGGTGGTATTGCCGTCCACTCTGCGAAAGATTGGTACAAAGGCTTTCCGCTCGTGTATGGCACTGACCTCGGTGCAACTCAATGAAGGTTTGCGTGTGATAGGCAACCGTGCGTTCTGCAACGATGCACTTATTGCAGGAACGCTGACCATTCCCTCGACGGTGGATTCTATCGGCGATTATGCTTTCTATTACAATTCCCAACTGACAGATATACAGATTGCCTCTCCGGAAGTGTATCTCGAGAGCAACGCAGACGGCGTATGCAATACGTTTACAGGATATAAGGGTAGCATCTCCATTCCCTGCGGAAGCCATATTTCATATTATGGGGATGCCGTATGCTGGGAGACCTATCGCAGCCGATTGGAAGACCCGTGCCAAGAGGATTTCGACGACGGTGTACTGAAATACCGCCCGAATGGTGCCGGTACGGCAGCGGTGGTCGGTTATATAAACGGCAAGATTGACGGCGAGTTGGTTATCCCCGCCGAGGTAACCTACAACGGACAGATACTGAGCGTAAATGCCGTAGCCGACAATGTATTCAACAATAAAGGCCTCCGACTGACCTCGGTGGTGTTCCCCCACTCTATGCGCACGATAGGTGCCTACGCTTTCCGCTCGTGTACGCAACTGACCTCGGTGCAGTTGAACGAGGGGCTGCGCGTCATCGGGAACCGTGCGTTCTGCAACGATTCGGCTTTGGTCGGAACGCTGGCTATCCCCGCCACGGTGGATTCTATAGCCGATTTTGCTTTTTATATGACCTACAAATTAGACAAGTTGGTTATGCAATCCGCTACACCGCCCGCTATGGAGGGGAAACAGGTGTTCAACGGCTTGGGCAAAGGAAAAGTGTTACTCCCGTGTGGCAGCGGGGCCACCTACAAGTCTCACCCTGTATGGCAATACTTTTTGAACACGGGGTTGGCGACAGATCTATGCGGTCGCTTTACCATCGGAGCACTGATTTACGAGGGTACAGAGGCGGGGAAAGTGAGAGTAACCGGCTATGTACCGGAACTGCTGCCTGCCCATCTTGCCATTCCCGAGAGCATAGAATACAACGGGCAGAACCTGCAAGTAACCGAAATCGGTCAGTCTGCCTTTGAGTGGAACGGGACACTGACGTCGTTGGTCATCCCGTCTTCGGTAAGCCATATCGCCACGAAAGCTTTCCGCTCGTGTACCCGCTTGCAAAGCCTGACGCTCAGCGAGGGCATACGGGTGATAGGCAACCGTGCGTTCTGCAACGACTCCGCATTAGTCGGCACACTGACGATACCCGCTTCGGTGGACTCTATAGGCGATTTTGCATTCGGAACGAACGAAAACCGCTGGAAATACATCACCGCATTGGAAATGCAGAAGCAGACTCCGCCCGCTGTAGAATTGAGCGACGATGGAATAACGTTCTCCGCCATCAACGGTATCCCGACTACGGCAAACATCGCCATTCCTTGTGGCAGCAAGACGGCATATAGAGGTTCCGCTTTCTGGCGCAGATACACCTACCGTTTTGACGAAGGTTGCCCGCCTACCCCGCTCAACATATACCACTACAACTATCCCAACACGGGGCACGGACTGACGCGCTACACGGGCGGAAAAGTAACCGACATCACATACTCACGCATTTTTACGCCCGACACGTGGGAAACGCTCTATCTGCCCTTTGAGGTAACATCGGTCAGCACCTACGACGACGGTGAAAAATATGACATCTCGCAGCCCTATGAGGAGTCGAGAGGCGGCTTTTTCTTTCTCGCCAAGCAAGTAGGCAACGATGAAGACGGCTACCCGCTGTTTGAGTACACATCGACCATAGAGGCGAATGTACCCTACATTATCCGTTTCCCGTCGGACTACTATCAAGATCGCACGATAGTATTCAGCAGCAACAGCAGTCCGAAAACCATTACCAACTCCGGTTTCTCACAAGCGGACAACACTACACCGGCACAGATGTACGGCAACACGACCTGGACAGACCAGCACGTGAGCGGCGTATATCTGCTACACGACGACAACACATTCCATATCCACCACGACAGCGAAGTGCTGCACCCGTTTGAGTGCTACGTTACTTTGCGCCCGAAGGCTGAGGTATCCGCCCCCGCGGCACAAAGGATGATGATTCGTTTCCGCGAGACGAGCACCCCTACGGACAACACTGCGCCGATGATAGAAAGCGGCGCGATAGCCTACACGCTCAATGGCAGTACGCTGAATATACAGACGCAAGGCAAAGCACTGAAAATCTACACGACAAGCGGTGTGTTGCTACATTCGTTCCCCGCGGGGGAGACGACTGCGGAAGTGCGTTTGGCACCCGGGTGCTATATCATTCAAACCCAAGACGGCAGTCTGAAAATCGTATTATAACTATGCGCAGACTACACCGAATACTACTAATGGGTTTGCTATGTGCAAGCACGACTGCAGCGGGGCAGATGTATAGTCCGTTTGACGAACAGCCGCAGCAGATATATGTACCGGAAGCGGCTCCGACAGCCTACGAGTTTCAATCCATAGGCGGTATGCAAAGCAACTACAATGTACCATTTGCAGCAAGCGACCTGGAGCATGTAGGCGAAGCCACGCCGCCCGGACGGCGCAAAAACACTTCGCCGCCATGGATTCCCGGCGGAGGTGGAAGTGATGTAGATAAACCGAATTTCAACGATACGCTGACGGACGGTACGTGGGCGTTGGCATTGTGCGCTGCGGCTTATGCATACAATATCCTGCGCAAAAGAAAAAGAACAAAGGAAAAAGAACTCGGGACAAAGAACGAAGAACTATAAACAGACTACAGGGCAACCGCATCAAAATAGTAATGAAACAATGGGGAAATAATACAAAAGTTCTCAAAACAGCCTCTAAATGCCATCAAAAAGACATAATGAAATGTATATGTAGTTCGGCAAAGCCGATAACGACGCGAGCCGATAAGGAGTTCTACTCAGCCCACCGGGCTTCGTGTCGCTACGGCACTCAGTGCGCGATGCGCACCTGCCTTACGTTTCACGTCTCCCAAGTGCGTAGCATCGTTATACAGTTTGTGTCAAACTGACCACAGACGAGGGCGGTTGCGCCCCCTGTAATACTATTTATTATATGTTGCAATCCTAACAGTATAAAAAATACTAATTTTTGATGCAGTTGCCCTAAACAAACTGCACTACATAATAGCGATGGGTATTGCAAATCTATTCGATTTACAAGGAAACATTTACACAACAAAAAGTCAATCTCATCACTATATAAACGAGCCGAAAGGCGAAATAATCCCTCTGTTGCGATAGCAGGGGGATTATTTTTGCAGGAAAATCACATACACTGCACAGTAGGAGAAAATGAATAAGCAATTCTTGTACATCATATACCAATTACGGCAAAAAGAAAGCAAAAAGAAGACAAAAAGAAGGCAAAAAAGGCAAAAAAAGAAAGCAAAAAGAAGGCAAAAAGAAGGCAAAGAGAAGGCAAAAAGATGGCAAAAAGATGGCAAAAAGATGGCAAAAAGATGGCAAAAAGATGGCAAGAAGATGGCAAGAAGATGGCAAGAAGATGGCAAGAAGATGGCAAG
>ERZ808259.73-NODE-73-length-68777-cov-59.798260_pt1 | contig 68777 bp, 55 predicted proteins | sample MGYA00521279_ERZ808259 | MGnify/ENA primary metagenome ERZ808259 (study PRJEB31516, sample SAMN03275586) | gut metagenome | biome: mammalia-associated habitat; material: feces | host: Papio cynocephalus | place: Kenya | collected 2012-07-27 ...
ATCATCCCACATCATACGTATAGGAAAACTTGGTGTCAACTCATGGGTAAACGCCACTTTATAAGGCTTTTGAGCCGCTTTTTATACACTTTATGCATTATGTGTGTTGCATAAAGTGTATAAATTTGTTTTGATGCAGTTGCCATGGAATGTACCGACAATATGCATTCGTTTGCGTAGGGAGTGGTCAATTACGGCAAAAAGACGGCAGCGAGATAGCCTTTCATAAGGAGAAGTCGTTGTAATTTTATGTATCATATGCACTTTTTTCAGTATCGCATACATGTTTTTCAAATTTTATTGCCTGTTATTTCTATGTTTGGTATTTTTTTTGTAACTTTGCGGGCTGAATGGATATGCGAAAACGATTTGTATATATAGTATCGCTTTGTTTGATGGTGCTTGCTGTGCCATCCCTGTTGGCACAGAACGGCACTTCGTCGCCTTTCTCGCGTTATGCTTACGGCGAACTGAATGATAACGTACCGAATACCTACCGTGCCATGGGCGGAGTAGGTATCGGTATGCGTAATAACAAGGTAATCAACTCCGCACAGCCTGCTTCCTATACGGCGTGCGACAGTCTGACCTTTATGTTCGACCTGTCGGCAAGCGTGATGTGGTCGCGGTACAGTGATGCCACAGGAATGCGCAACAAGGCGAATGGCAATCTTGATTATCTGACGATGCAGTTCCCGATATGGCGCAGATACATTGCCTTTTCGGCGGGCGTGTTGCCCTATACGGCGGTAGGGTATGATGTTACGATGTCCGATTCTATCGGTTCGGGTTACCATTTTACGAAATCGTATGTCGGTACGGGCGGTATCAGCGAGGTGTATGGCGGCTTGAGTTTCAATATATGCGATTGGTTTGCGCTCGGTGCGAATGTGTATTATATGTTCGGCAAGGTGGATAACACCCGCTCGCTTGCATTTAGCGAATCGGCACTCACAAGCACTACGCAAAAAGCGGTTTTCTCGGTGAGCAGTGTGCGTTTCCGCTATGGTGCGCAGTTATTCCATACGTTTGGCGACCACTCGTTTGCGGCGGGAGGTATCTTTGAGGCAAAGCAGAAACTGCACAGCACATATACCGCCTATGAGACTACATTGCTTGATACCGTTTCGGCAAGCAACAATGGCTATGAGGTGCCGATGGTGTATGGCGGCGGTGTGAGTTATACGTGGGCAAACCGCCTGACTTTGGCTTTCGACTATCAGCGGCAGTGTATGAGCGGTGCACTGTACGAGGGGCAGAAAGGGGCTTTGCGCGACCGCGACCGATATAGTTTCGGTATGGAGTACCGCCATAACCCGACGGGGCGGCGCTATGTGGACAGAATGGAATGGCGTTGCGGACTGAATGTGGCGAACTCGTACGTACTGAACAACAGTGCAATGGACTATACCGCGAGTATCGGTGTCGGTTTCCCGCTCCGTACATCGGCTACGGTGTTTAATGCCACCTTGGAGTACGGACACCGCGGCGGACAGGCAATGGGGCTGACTGAGAACTCGCTCCGGTTGGTTTTTAATGCATCCATTTCGGAGAACTGGTTCTTCAAACGCAAACTCTGATTGGCACACTATTTGAATGGGCATCATAAGCCCTATATGGACTGACAAACGACAACCTAATATAAAACGAAACACTTAATTTTGTAAGTAGAAATGAAAGTTAATTCATTACTGATTATGGCTATCTGCGCGGCAATGCCTGCTTTGGCGTGCGCAAAGAAACCGAAAAAAGTAGAGGCGGCACCCGCTCCTGCAGAGCAACCTGCTGCGGTAGAGGAAGAACCTGCTATCACCGAAGATTGTCTCATCAATGTATCGCTTTTCAACGAGAGCGTAAAGAATAAGCAGTTCGCTGACGCTTATGGTCCGTGGTGGGAGGTATATAACACCTGTCCGAATGCCAACAAGGCTATCTATACCCAAGGCAGCAAAATCATTGACTGGAAATATGCCAATACAACCGATCCGCAAGAGAAGGAACGTCTGCGTCAGTTGATTCTGGAGATGAGCGACAAGCGTATCAAGTATTTTGGCGACGATCCGAAGTATCCGACGGCATATATCCTTGGTCAGAAGGCTTTGGACTATTGCCAGTATTTCCCTGATAGTTCGATGGAACCTGCTTACGGCTGGTTGAAACAATCGGTAGAGGGAATGGGCGTAAAGAGCCAGATGCAGGTGTTGGCAAAGTTTGTGGATGTATCGTATTCGCTGTTCAAATCGGACAACAACAAGTATGGTGAGCAGTTTATTGCCGACTATGAGTTGGCAAGCGAACTGCTGGCGCAACAGGCTGCCGACCCTACTAACAAGAATGCCAAGTATGCCGCCCAACAGAAGGATTATGTGGACAATGTCTTTGCCGTTTCCGGGGCAGCCGACTGCTCTAAATTGGATGAGATTTATGCCCAGGTAGTAACTGACAATGCCAACAATCTGGATATGCTCGGCAAGGTGATTGCGTTGTACAAACGAGTTAAATGCACTGAGTCGGATGTGTATTTTGCGGCTTGCGAGAACTCGCACCGCCTGCAACCTACCGAGGAGTCGGCTGCCGGTTGTGCCCGTATGTCGGCAAAGAAAGGCGACTATCGTGCGGCTATCAACTACTACGAGGAGGCTATACAGCGTGCACAAGAGTTGGATGCCAATGATGAGGATATTGCTGACTATCAGTATAATATCGCATTGATTTGCTATTCGAACCTGAAGAACTACCCGCAGGCGCGTGCTTATGCGCGTCAGTCGCTGAATAGCAAAGAGGATCAAGGGCGTTGCTATATCTTGATAGGTCTTTGCTATGCGGCTTCGCAGCCTTATTCGTCGGCAGAGTATCCTGCTGCCAAGGCGGCAATTCTTAATAAAACCGTATTCTGGGCGGCTGTGGACAAGTTCGTGCAGGCAAAGCGTGTAGATCCCACTTGTACTGATGATGCCGACAAACTGATAGCGGCATACAGCAAGTATTTCCCCACCAAGGAGGAGATGTTCGACCTGCCGAATGAGTTGGGTGGTGCAACGTTTACCGTGGGCGGTTGGATTGGTGAAACGACGGCTTGCCGCGCTGCACACTAATGCTGGTTACGCCATCCACAAAGCACAATGCGCAATGTGTTTTCCGCAACACACTGTGTGTTGTGCTTTGTTTTTTGTCCCTCTTGGCGGTGTCTTGCCGCCGCGGGGAGATGAAGATTGAGCGCGAGGCACTACAAGCAGACAGGTCGCAAGTGCCTATTCTGGATGCCAATGAGGTATCGACGCTTATTTCCGACTCGGGTATTACCCGCTATCGTATCAATGCCGAGCGGTGGCAGATTTTTGACAAGGCCGACCCTCCGTATTGGAACTTTGAGCAGGGAATCTACATCGAGAAATTCGACGAGGATCTGAATGTCAATGCATCGCTCCGTTCCGATTATGCGCAGTATGACGAGACGGCGCAGATCTGGCGCCTCGAAGGCAATGTGTATGCTGTCAATCAGGAAGGCGAAGTGTTTGAGACGCCGCTGCTTTTCTGGAACCAGAAGACCGAGCGGGTTTATTCCGATTCGGCAATCCGTATCACCCGCGAGATGTCTATTATTGAGGGCGTTGGTTTCGAGTCGAACCAGGAAATGACCAAATACACCATCAAGAACCCCACGGGTGTCTTCCCTATAAAGGAATAGAATGTTCAAGTCATTCGCAATTCATAATTCTTAATTCATCATTATCCGAAATGCTTCAAGGTAAAACCGCCATTATCACCGGTGCCGCACGCGGTATCGGTCGCCAGATTGCCCTTCTGTTTGCAAAGGAGGGCTGTAATGTCGCTATCACGTATATTGTCAGTACCGAGCCTGCGCAGGAGGTATGCGACCAGGCAGAGGCAATGGGTGTAAAGGCAAAAGCCTACCTGAGCGATGCAGCGGATTTCGAGGCTGCGCACAATGTGGTGGAACAGGTGGTGAAAGACTTCGGGCGAGTGGATATATTGGTGAACAATGCAGGTATCACGCGCGATACGTTGCTGATGCGTATGTCGGAGCAGCAATGGGACGATGTGCTGCGTATCAACCTGAAGTCGGTGTTCAATTTCACCCATGCTGTTACTCCGGTAATGCTCCGCCAGCGCAGCGGTTCGATTATCTCCATGTCGTCGGTGGTAGGCTTGAACGGCAATGCGGGGCAAGCTAACTATGCTGCCTCCAAGGCGGGTATTGTGGCACTGATGAAATCCACTGCCAAAGAACTGGGCAGCCGCGGCATACGTGCCAACGCCATTGCTCCGGGTTTTATTATGACCGATATGACAGCAGCCTTGCCCGAGGAAACATTGAAACAGTTTGTATCTCTTATCCCGATGCGCCGTGCGGGGCAACCAGAGGAGGTAGCCAAGGTGGCATTGTTCCTTGCCTCGGATCTGTCTTCATACGTATCGGGGCAGGTGATACAAGTGAACGGGGCGATGGGTTAAGCAACACAATCGAGCAACAATATAAAAAGTGACATCGGGCGATGATGTCGCTTTTTTTATGTCCGGAAATTGAATTCAGAAAGAGAGTTCTTTTACTTGGTTTTCGAGTCGGTCTCGGTTGATGGCGCGGTTGCGGGTTTGTGTGCGGTAGTTATAGACCGTCTTGGTGGAGAGGCGCAGGAAACGGGCGATGTCGTCCGAGTTGGTGATACCGAGGCGGATGAGGGCAAAGATACGCAGTTCAGTGGAGAGACGGTTTTGCTGCGGGAGGGCAAAACGTTCCTCCGGACGGAGCAGGTTGTTGAAATCTTCTACAAAGTGCGGGAACAGGGAGAGGAAGGTCTCATCGAAATGCTGGTAGAAGTCGCGCAGGGCATGGTCGGTAGGATCGTTTTGCTGAATGGTGCGCATCAGCGGTTTGGGCTGGTCGGACAAGACGAGGCGCAGCAGGCTTTTGTGGTATTGGTTCATCTGCTCGATGATGTCGGAGCACTCTGTCATATAGCGTGTTACATAGGCATCTCGGATACGGTTGGAGTCGTTGAGTTGGGTATTGACAACCGACAGTTGCCGGTTGGTTTCGGCTAATTGTGTATTTCGCATAGCCAGTTGTGCGTTGGTGCGGTGCCATTTGCGCATAATAATCACGAATATGCACAGCAGTACTACCAGTACGGATACGGCTATGGTGAGCGAGTAGATGAGGGTCTTTTGCCGGTGTTGCTGTTCGTCTATCTTTTCGTGGTATGTATTGAGAATCAAAGGCATATCGTTTGCCATCTCGATGGTACGCAGGCGTGCTTTGCTGTGCTGCGCATCGGCGATACAGCAGTTCATATAGCGATAGGCACGCTCTATATCGCCACGCCGGAATAGGATAAGTGCCACTTCGCGTAAGGAGGCGTGTTCCATTACCCCGTGTTGCATATCGCTGATGGCGGAAAGGGCGAAATAGTAGAGTGCGGAGTCCTGCATGGGCTGTTCGCCCGTTTGCCAGTAGAGGCGTTGATAGCAGGAGCCGATAGAGTTGGCGAGGTAGCGCACATAGTCGGAACTATCGGGCAGTTGCGCCCAAACGGGGAGGAGAATGGACAATGCGTCTCGGGGCGAGGTTTCCATAGTGGTTAGTGCCCGCTCTTGTGCGAGCCAAATAGGGTCGGTCTCGGTTTCGATAATCTTCTGGCGGAGGGGCAGGATATGCCGGCGTGCTTCGGCACGTTCTTCCTCAAAGGTGGTGAACTCCGCCTGCCATATATAGACGAGGCTCATCGTGCGGTAGTAGGAGGCGAGCAGTGCCGGATCGAGCCGGTTCTCAACGGAGCGGAGTAGGGCGAAGGCTTTCTGGTAGTTGCCGCTTACCGCCATACTCTGCGCGAGGCAGATGGTGGAGCGTTGCTCTGCTGTGCGGTTATGGTTGGCACGTGCGATGCGGATGGCATTCTGTGCATAGCAGATGGCGGAATCGTTGTCAAATCCGTTGTATTCTTCCCACAGATTGTAAGCATAGGTATATTGATTTTCGGGGGAGGCTATTTGGTAGAATCGTGTATTGTCGGCAATACGTGCCTCGCGTGCGGCAACATAGTCCTGCCTATTGACGACCGCAGTGTCCAACTGAAAGAGTACAGATAATAGTAAAAACATGGATATTCGGTATAAGTTCTGTATATTTTCTGCATAATATGCATACAAAAGCCGCTCAAAAGCCTTTTCTTTCTACGTCCTTTCTACGTCCTTTCTACGTCTTTTCTCCGTAATTGGTATTATGAGGTACGTATGCATAAATCGTGCATATTTTCTTTGTCGGTGGCAAAGGTAGTGTTTTTTCCGAATATATGCAAATGGAAAGGCTAATTCCGTTGCGCAAAGGGGCTACGCGAATGGCGATGCGGTTGGGCAAGCAAGTGCCGCCTGACCTTTGAGGCAGGCAAGCCGAATGAAGCGTATGCACAGTATTTTACGGGGTCGTCGTATTTTGCGCCGTGAAAAGGGACTGCCTACACTTGTTAGACAGCCTCTATGTGTGTCAAAAGGCTGCCGGTATTGCATATCCGGCAAAAAAGTTGTACCTTTGCCGACAAATCAAAAATGAGAAGTAAATGAAATTGCAAAATCCTTCGTGGCTAAAGTATGTCATCGCTGGCATTGTTGTGCTGGCGATTGTTCCCATCTTTTTTGTGCGTTGCACGCGCGTGGACAGTAGTGCCGTGGGCGTGAAATTCAACAAACTGTCGCTGACCGACCAAGGCAAATTGGACGCCACGCCCGTAACGGGATATGTGTTCTATTGCCCGATAACCACCGATGTGTTTACTTATCCGACTTTTGTGCAGCGTGTGGATTATCAGCCGTTTACAGTTACGACACGCGACGCCGCCATCTTTACGATGGATCCGACGATGGCATATTATCTCAACCGCGATAAAGCAGTGGACGTGTTCTTCAAGTACCGCCGCGACCTGGATGAGATAGAGGCGGGCTATATGCGTACGGTGATATACGATGCCTACCGTATCACGGCGAACAACTACTCGAGCGACGAACTGATGGCGAACCGTGCCAAGTTTGAGAACGAGGTGCGTGTGATGCTGGACAGTACGCTTACCGCGGAAGGCTTTACCGTAACCGAGTTTACTTCGCAGATTACACCTCCCGAGAGTCTGCGCCAGATGATTGATGCCAAGAATGCGGCTGTGCAGGCGGCACTGAAAGCGGAGAATGAGGTGAAGGAAGCGGAAGCCAATGCGAAGATAGCCGTGGCGAAAGCCGAGGGTGATGCGCGGGCACTGAAGATAAAAGCGGATGCCGAGGCATACTACAACCGCACTATTTCAGCGTCGCTTTCGCCGCTGATTGTGCAAGAGGACTGGATAGAGAAATGGGACGGCAAACTGCCTTCGGTGCAAGGCGGGGAGAATATGATGCCTATTATCAATATAAAAAAATAAATGACCGGCGTCTATACTATCATTTTTGCCGCCGTATTGCCTGCTTTTCTGCTGGTGCTGTATATATGGGGCAAAGACAAATACGATAGGGAACCCTTTTCGCAGATAGTGAAGGGCGTGTTCTATGGTGTACTGTCGGCGGGTATTGCCTATTTTCTGGAAGTGGGCATACAGATTTTCGGCTTGGCACCGGAAGAACCCTGTACTTTTTTGCAGGCGGTATGGAAAGCGTTTGTGGGTGCGGCTATACCCGAGGAGTTTGCCAAACTGCTGATGCTGTGGCTGTTGGTGCGTAAAAACCGCTATTTCAACGAGCGTTTTGACGGTATTGTCTATGCCTGCTGTATAGGGATGGGCTTTGCCGCTACCGAGAACCTGATTTACCTGTTTGGCAACATATCGCAATGGGAAGGCGTGGCGGTACAGCGGGCAATCTTTGCCGTACCGGGGCACTTCCTCTTTGCCGTGGCGATGGGCTATTTCTATGCGATGGTCTATTTCGGGGACATCAGTTGGCGCAAACGCAGCCGTATATTTTGGGTGCCCGTGCTGTTCCACGGCACATACGATTCGCTGCTGTTTATGGTGAACCTCGGCACGATGTTGAGCGGGGTGTTGCTGATTGTTTTCTATGTTTTCTGCTGGAAAATGTTTCAGTACGGATGCAAGAGTATCAAAGACAATATGGAACGCGACCGCCAAGACCCCAACCAAATGGCGTATTGGAAAGAACGATGATTATCAGTGTTTATGGGTTGATTGGTTTATAGGTTTATACGTGGTTAAGATGGTTGATACGTTTAACCAACTAAACTCCTTAACTTATTAAACGTCTGATAAACGAATAAACCCCTAAGCGCATAAACTAAGACAAAATGGCAAAATACGAAGAAGTGATGCTTTCGCTGCGGCAGGGCAAGTATGCCCCTGTCTATATGCTCTGCGGCGAAGAACCCTATTATATAGACAAGGTGAGCGACTGGATAGAGACCCACGTATTGGACGAGATGGCGCGGGAATTTGACCAGACGGTGGTCTATGGCAAAGACCTTGCGCCGAGTACATCGCCCGACATCGCCCCCGTCATTGCCGCCGCCCGCGGTTTTGCTATGATGGGCGGCAAGAAAGTGGTGCTGCTCAAGGAGGCACAGCACGTAAAGAAATGGGAGGCATTGGGCTACTATCTGGATAATCCGCAACCCGATACAATGCTGGTGATCTGCTACAAATACGGTACGCCCGACAAGCGGCAGACGTGGTGGAAAAAGTTGGAGAAGAGCGGGGCGGTTGTGATGCAGAGCGACAAACTGCGTGATCATCAGGTGGAGAAATGGATTACCGACTATGTGGCGCAGAAGAACCAAGAACTCCGTCAGCAGGGCAACGAAGTGAGTATTGACCCGCGGGTAACCCGTATCCTTGCCGACAATATAGGTACCGACTTGTCGGCGATTGTCAGTGCGCTGCAGAAACTGATTGACGGTCGTCCTGCGGGGGTGAAAGTGATCGACTCGGCGTTGGTGGAGCGCAATGTGGGTATCAGTAAGGATTTCAACGTATTCGAGTTGCAGACCGCTCTCATAAAAGGCGATGTGCTGAAAGCCAACCGTATCACGCAGTATTTTGCTACTTCGAAAGACCACCCTATGATCAAGGAACTGGGTGTGCTGTACGGTTTCTTTGTCAATCTGCTGATGTACCACTACCTGCCCGATAAGAACGATCGTTCCGCCGCACAGGCGTTGGGTGTCAATTCGTTTTTTATAAAAGACTATGCTGCTGCCGCACGCCGCTATCCTGCCGGCAAAGTGTTCCGTATCATCGGTTATTTCCGCGACACCGATGCCCGCCTCAAGGGTATCGACAACCCTTCCGCTACCGATGCCGACCTGTGGAAAGAACTGATCTACAAGATAATGCACTGATTAGGGCGGAAGCAGAACGTGTGCAACGTCGGAACTTTATCATCACACAATACCATTGTGTTGCGAAGCAACGTGATGATAAAGTTTCGAACTATAGAATAGAACAACCAGACAATACTAATCTGAACAATACAGACAGATGCCAAACTCCTACTACCAGCGCAAAGCCAGTATAGATGCCCGACTCGCTCATACACATAATGCCTTGAAACGCAGTCCGAAGACCAACTAAACATCGGGCTATTTCTTTGTAACACTCAATGTACGAGGACATAAGCCTTTGCTCGGTTCTGTGGTTGGTCAGTACGACCATGCCACTTGTCAGACCACAGGAGTGGGAGTGCGGTTGTCTGCTCTTGGGGAGAAAGTACTGCAATGTTGGCAACACATACCCAAGTATCACCCGAGTGTACAGGTGATTGATGCCCAAGTGATGCCCGAGCATTTTCATGGGTTGCTGCACGACTACCGTTTGGCACAGGACAAGGAGACATTGCAGCAAGCCTTAGCAGATATACAACCTAAGTTGCTGACGGACAAACAAGGGCAACTCGCACTGGACTATATCGGCAAACGCACGCTGCTTTCTGCGCCACGCAAACTGCCGCTGGTATGCCATCGTGCTGACGCACAGCGTTTTGCAGAACAATCGGCAGCCGTTATGCGTGAGGCGGCACGTGGAGCCGTGATAGTCTCTGCGTTTGTCAGTAAGCAGGAGCGCGAGATACTAAAACAACTATTAGACGACTACTATCCTGTTATAGAGATTAGGGATAATGGTTTCGGTAGAACCTACAAGCCTGCGGGAGTCTCTTTCTATGCTTGCGCCCAAGAGCGGCTGCTGCAAATCACGCCATGGAAATACCATTATGAGAAAGATCCGCAACCTATTTCCCGCCCGATGTGTATGGTGATGAATGAACTTGCCCGCCTGATTAGCGGGCAGCCGGATGATTGGTGGAAAAGATAAACGCCCCTCGCTGTCTTTATCTGTATAAACATGGCGTGCCAAACCGCTTGGCACGCCATGTAAGTTAGTGTAGTACACTGTTGTTTACTGCTCTCTTATTTCCTGTCCCTGAACGGTATATACTTTGCCGTTGCGGAGAATATAGACTTGTCCGCTGCGGATAACCTTGCGTGCCGTACTATCACCGTCGGCAGATATGTTTTCTACGGCAGTAGTGGCTGTAAACTTCGCCTCAAGAGTGAGGTCTTGGGTGGCTGTAAAGATGTACGGGTTGTCTGTAGCCCCATTGCTCCACTGTGCGAACTCGTACCCCTCATTGGCTGTGGCTGTCAACGTAACCTGTGTGCCATAATTGTATGTCCCGGCACCTGTTACTACGCCTTGCTGCGGATTGCAAATAGCGGCAATAATATGTTGATCAATAGCAAATTCTGCAGTGTAAGTAGCGTTTCCTTCTACCGTTATTTTGCGTGGGTTGTCGGTATTACCATCCATCCATTGAGTGAAATGGTAATGCTCGTTGGCTGTGGCGGTCAAGGTAACTTGTGTGCCTTCTACATACACGCCGCTGCCTGATACTGTACCCTGTTTCGAATCGCAAGTGGCGGTAATGGTATATTGCGGTAATTGCTCTGCAAATTCTGCCACGAAGGTGGTATCTTGTGTGACAACCACGGTTCGGGGATTGTCGGTGTTTCCGTCATTCCATCTTACAAAACGATAGCCCTCGTTGGCAACCGCCTTGAACACACTCTTGTTGTCATCGCAAGATGGTTGTTGTGTAACCTCGACAGAACCCATGTCTTCGTTTTGAGAGGTAACATCCAATGTGTAATTGGGAGTCTCGATATAGTTTTTGAAGTTTCTCCATTCCAAAGCGGATTGATACGCCTCTTTTGCCCCGCAAGGGACGTGAACAGGAATTGTATTAGGTACACGTCCAAACGCATCATAATTGCACTCTGGTGGCGTTATGGCACACACTGTGATAGAAGTAAGACCTGTGCAATGACAGAAAGCCATGTCTCCAATGCTCGTTACACTATTTGGGATAATAACAGAGGTAAGACCCGTGCAGCGATAGAAAGCATAATCTCCAATACTTATTACGCTATTGCCGATAGTAACAGAAGTAAGCCCCGTGCATTCACGGAAAGCATACTCTCCAATACTCTTTACACCATTAGGAATAGTGATAGAGGTAAGACCGGTGCAACCTCTGAAAGTACGACCTTCAATACTCGTTATACTATTAGGGATAGTAATAGATGTAAGACCCGTACAACCATCGAAAGCACCATCTCCTATACTCGTTATACTATTAGGGATAGTAATAGATGTAAGACCGTCGCAACCAGCGAAAGCACCCTCTTCAATACTCGTTACACTATTAGGAATAGTGATAGAGGTAAGACCGGTGCAACCTACGAAAGCACCCATTCCCCATCCAATACTCGTTACATCTCCGGAAAACGTGATTGTACCTACGCCATTCGAGAATGTATGGCTTATCACTTCTACATCGAAAGCACTCGCATCAAATCCGACAGTTTCGTCTGTTGCTTCCGGCAGTTTCTCCGTTGCCGTATAGGTGATAACATTGCTTGCATAGAGGAAAGGCAGTGTGGTAAATAAAACTACGAATAAGGCATATAATTTCTTCATAATCGTAAAATGTAATGTGATTTATTTTCCCTTCTTTTCTTTGTATGCTTGGAGAATTAGTTCTCCGATGTGCTTTTGTTCTGCACAACAGATAGAACCAAATGGTTTGTTCTGAGTTACGCCCAATATGACTAAGGTACCATTGTAATAGCCCTTTCTTATAGTAACAAACGGATGTCGTTCTTTGCCATCTTTTGTTTCTTTTATGACATATAAGTCAGAGATGTCGGTAATGGGTAGTTTCTGCCAATACTTTTGGGCAATAGCCGTGATGATAATATCCGGTTGCAGTTGTTCCAATTGCTCTTTCCAGCGCAGGATACCCTCTTTAGCGATAGTCTCTTGTTCTTCACGAGGCAATTTGCTCCACGTCGGTGCTGTGGCATACGAACTGCACAAGTCTGTGTGAATAGCACGTCGGTTAGGGTGGGCTTGTCCACCGATTTTCTCAGGTAACTTACCTCCGTAGGAAGCCCCTGCTCCTTGCAGCACCCGCTCAAAATTGTAGAACCAATTATACGGATTGTGCGTAAAATACTCATTCCAAGCCTTCGGGTACGTAGCGGGATTCCCCACTATGGCACACGGGAAACGGTACGAGACATCATAAGTCGTTGCGTTCTTGTCCCGCTTAAACTCCATCTCGGAGGGATTGAGTCCAACCGTTACGATGCGGATGTCTGATTGTTCATACTCATTTCTGTTCCCGAACCAATCAATCGGGATAATACCATGAATCTTTGCCATATTTCATTCATTAGATTTATTGCCTACTCTTGGATGGGATTTTCGGCATACTCCACGTATTTGATTCTTCTCTTGTCTTTATTCACTCGGTTGCATATTTGTTTGCTATTTTGCAGACCTGCGTTTGGACGGCAAAGGTACCGCTATTTGGTCGCGCGTACAAAGTCCTTTTTAGTCCTTTTTGTTCAAACCGGCAGGTATAAAAAAAGAGCATAAGCATTTCCTGCTTACACTCTGAGGTCCTGAGATTACCTGTGATTACAAACAAGAAACACCTACGCTACAGCGCAGGCGTTCGATATTTGTCGCCGTAATCACATATATGAAATTTCTCAGGTTTCAGAGTGCAGTTACCAACAAATAGCAAACGCTATATAAAGTATGTACAGAAAAGACCCGCTACACACTTGTAGATTCCGAGAGTCCTTTCTGACCGCAAAGATATATAAAAATGGTAAAATGCGCAAATATCAGTGCGTTTTTATTCGAAAATTGTAGTAATTTGTGAATATATGGTTGTTATATAAGTGCTACAAAAGCAAGGAGTGGTGGGGTAGTGGTAGGGCGATACGTCCGAGAGCGGACGCAAAAGTGACGGATATAGCAGTATGCCTGCCGAATAACCATTCTACCAATGTGGAGCCTGTTGTTTTGTGTTTTGTTTTCTGTTTTTATCCGATTAAATTTTGAAAATCGGGTGTTTTTGATGTTGTAATTTTGATTTTTGCAGAAAAATAAAGAAAAAATGCGTAAAAGTTTGTGTATGTCGTAGAAATACCGTACTTTTGCACCCGAAAACAAAAAACAACGCAAAAGCCACCAACGTGAGCGTAGCAAACCAATTAACGTGCAACCAACAATGCGGCAAAGCCGCCATAAACAACAATATAAAATGAGCAACATTCGATTTGAAGCATTGAAGAATGCATGGAGCCACGAGCCTGTGGAAGTGAAGAACCCGACCAACCGTGCAAGTGTCATCTTTGCGCAGAACGTCTTCACACGCGAGAAGATGAAGGAGTACATCGCCAGAAATATCCTCGAGCAACTCTTCGACCTGATGGACAACGAGAAGACGCTGAGCCGCGACATCGCCAATAGTGTGGCTATCGGTATGAAAAAATGGGCAATGGAGCAGGGGGCTACCCACTACACCCACTGGTTCCAGCCGCTGACGGGCGGTACAGCCGAGAAACACGATGCATTTTTGAGTTTTAGCGAAGATGGCGCACCGATGGAGGAGTTCTCGGGCAGCGTACTCTATCAGCAGGAACCCGATGCCAGCAGTTTCCCGAGCGGAGGTATCCGCAATACCTTTGAGGCACGCGGTTATTCGGCATGGGACCCCTCCTCGCCTGCTTTTGTGATTGGCGACCGCTTGTGTATCCCTACTATCTTTGTCGCTTATACGGGCGAGGCACTCGACTACAAAACTCCGCTATTGCGTTCTATTTCTGCTGTGAACAAAGCCGCTGTGGCAGTGGCTAACTATTTCGACCGCAATGTGAAACGTGTCTATAGTTACCTCGGTTGGGAACAGGAGTATTTCCTTGTGGACGAGGCGTTGTTTGCTGCGCGTCCCGACTTGGTGATGACAGGGCGTACCCTGATGGGGCATTATGCCAGCAAGAGCCAGCAGTTGGACGACCACTATTTCGGTATCATTCCCGAGCGTGTCCTCAATTTTATGACCGAACTCGAAATCGAGTCAATGAAACTCGGTATTCCTGTCAAGACCCGCCACAACGAGGTGGCACCCAACCAGTTCGAGTTGGCGCCTATCTATGAGGAGTCGAACCTTGCCTCCGACCACAACCAACTCGTGATGTCGCTTATGGAACAGGTGGCACGCCGACACCATTTCCGCGTCCTGCTCCACGAGAAACCTTTCGGCGGTGTCAACGGTTCGGGCAAACACTGCAACTGGTCGTTGGGAACCAATACGGGCGTCAACCTGCTTGCACCGGGCAAGAACCCCTATCAGAACCTGCAATTCGTTACGTTCCTGGTCAATGTCTTGATGGCGGTACAGCGTCATAACGGACTGCTCAAAGCCTCTATCATTTCGGCTACCAATGCCCATCGTCTCGGTGCCAACGAAGCACCTCCCGCTATCATCTCGGTCTTCCTCGGTACGCAAATCACCGAGGCACTCAACCAGATCGAGCATGCCGATCTGGACAAGGGTATCATTATCAACGCCAAGAAAGAGATGAAACTCGGGGTGGGCAATATCCCGGAGATTCTGCTCGACAACACCGACCGCAACCGTACTTCGCCTTTCGCTTTCACGGGCAACCGTTTCGAGTTCCGTGCCGTCGGCTCGTCGGCCAACTGCGGTGCCGCTATGCTCGCGCTCAATGCTGCCGTGGCTGAGCAACTGATGCTTTTCCGTGAGGAAGTGGATGCACTCATTGAGAAAGGCGAAGCCAAAGAACGGGCATTGTTTGCGGTTATCAAACGGCTTTTGCATGAGTGCCACGCTATCCGTTTCGATGGCAACGGCTACAGCGACGAATGGAAAGAAGAAGCCCGCAAACGCGGTTTGGATTGTGAGACAAGCGCACCGCTTATCATTGATAATTACCTGAGCAATACATCGGTCGAGATGTTCGCCAAGACACGCGTGCTGACCAAAGCCGAGTTGCTCTCCCGCTGCGAAGTCAAATGGGAGAACTATTCCATGAAATTGCAGATAGAATCGCGTGTTCTCGGCGATTTGGTTATCAACCATGTCCTGCCCGCTGCCAAACGCTACCAGACAATGCTACTGCAAAACGTGCTGAGTGTCAAACAGATTTTCCCCGAAGACGAAGTCGGCAAACTCAATCAGCAGGATTATATTATCATTCGTCAGATTGAAGAGCACGCTGCGGCTATCATAGAGGGCGTGGAGAAAATGAACGGGGCGCGTAAGCATGCCAACCATATAGAGAACCAGCGCGAGCGTGCCATCGCTTTCCACGACAATATCGTGCCGCTGATGGAGGACATTCGTAAGCACGTGGACGACATCGAGATGGTCATCGACGACGAACTCTGGACGCTGCCCAAGTACCGCGAAATGCTATTTATCCATTGATAGTCTGTGCAAAAAAGATTGTGTTTCTATCAAATCCTACAGGCTTCCGCTTGTAGGATTTGTTTTTTGAAATATCCTATGCCGCAAGCGGTAAAAAAACTGAAGAAAATAAAACGAAACCGGATAAAATTAACGTCTCATTAACGGCAATTAACGGAGCCTTTTTTATGGTACTTTAATGGCATTAATGGAGACTTGAAAATGAACGGAGCAATGAAACTGCCTTTCACCAAGATGCAAGGTCTTGGCAACGACTATATCTATATTGACGCGCGTACGCGCGGGATACCGGATTTGCCCGCCCTTGCCCGCCGTCTGAGCGACCGCCATTTCGGTATCGGCGGCGATGGTATCGTGCTGATAATCCGTAGCCGAACCTGCGATTTCGGTATGCGTATCTTCAATGCAGACGGATCGGAAGCGCAGATGTGCGGCAATGCCTCGCGCTGTATCGGCAAGTATGTCTATGAGCGCGGACTGACCGATAAGACCACACTCACATTGGAGACCCTTGCGGGGGTAAAAACGCTCTCGCTGCACGTCCGGGAGGGTAGGGTGGAATCCGTGTCGGTGGATATGGGTATCCCCCGCTATCTCGGGCAGGTGCAACTCGTCATCGGCAACGAGACCTTTGCTTTGGAGCGGGTGGATATGGGCAACCCGCATGCCGTCTGCCTGACAACGGACAAGCAACGGTTGGATAGGATTCAGACCATAGGCAAACAGATAGAAAACCACCCGTTTTTCGCTCCCGAGCGCACCAATGTGGAGTTTGTCTTTGTTCGCAACCGCCACGAACTGGATATGCGCGTGTGGGAGCGTGGCAGCGGGGAAACACTCGCTTGCGGCACGGGCGCATGCGCTTCGGTGGCGGCTGCGCGGCAATGCAACACGGTGGACAATGATGTCCTTGTCCATCTGCTCGGTGGTGACCTGCATATCGCCCTTCTGCCCACCGGGCATATCGAAATGACAGGCGGGGCGGAGTTTGTCTTCGATGGGGAAGTGGAAATCTGAGCGAAGAAAAAACAAACTATATTCTCCACTAATATACAGAATATACATAAAAAGCAATTCCTGTACCTCCGTATAGCAATTACGTAGAAAAGACGTAGAAAAGACGTAGAAAGAATTAGTGTATATGCGGTGTTTTTATACACTTTATGCACTGCATATATTGCATAAACTGTATAAATGTTTTGCTTAGTGTACGTGCCAACTCTGTATGTTAATTGTTAATTGTTAATTGTTAATTGTTAATTGAAACATGATACATATCAATAGTAATTTCTGCCGCCTGCGGGCGGCGTATCTCTTTACCGAGATTCAGCAGCGCACCGACGCTTATATTGCGCAACACCCTGACAAGCAGGTTATCCGTCTTGGTATCGGCGATGTGCGCGGTCCCCTTGTACCCGCTGTCATAGAGGCAATGCAGCGTGCCGTTGCCGAACAGGCGGACTCCCGCACGTTCCACGGCTATGGTCTCGAGCAGGGCGCGGAATGGATGCGCCGGTCTATTGTCGATTTCGACTACCGTCGTCGGGGTATCGAACTGGATATCGACGAGGTCTTTGTTTCCGATGGCGCAGGAAGCGACCTCGGCAACCTGAGCGACATACTCGATACACGCAACCGCGTGGCGATAACCGATCCCGTCTATCCTGCCTATGTGGATGTCAACGTGATGGCGGGGCGTGCGGGAGAATGGACGGGCGACCGCTGGAGCAACCTGATTATGCTTCCCTGTACACCCTCCAATGCCTTCTGTCCCGCTTTCCCCGGCGAAGTACCCGATGTGATTTATCTCTGTTCGCCCAACAATCCGACCGGCACCGCTCTTACCCGCGACCAACTGGCTGCGTGGGTCGGTTATGCCCGCCGGCACCATAGTCTCATCATCTTCGATTCCGCCTACGAAGCCTTTATCCGCAGTGCCGATGTGCCGCATAGTATCTATGAGATCGAGGGGGCGAAAGAGGTGGCTGTCGAGGTGCGCAGTTTCAGCAAGACAGCGGGCTTCACGGGGGTGCGCTGCGGCTATACCGTTGTGCCGAAAGCCCTTATGGGGCGCAGCGACCAAGGCGAACCCGTTTCGCTCAATGCCTTGTGGTACCGCCGCCAATGCACCAAGTACAACGGCACGAGTTATATCTCTATGCGCGGTGCGCAGGCGGTGCTCAACGAGGAGGGACATCGTCAGGTAATGGAGCAAATCGGTGGCTATATGCGCAATGCCGACCTGATACGCAACAGCCTGTCCGCTTGCGGCTTGGAGGTCTATGGCGGGCAGGACGGACCGTATGTCTGGGTGCGTGCTCCGCATAATATGGACTCGTGGGCGTTCTTCGACCAACTCCTGCAAACCTGCCAAATAGTCTGTACCCCGGGTGTAGGTTTCGGTGCGCACGGCGCAGGCTTTGTCCGTTTCTCTGCTTTCGGTTCGCAGGAGCAGGCCGCAGAGGCGATGCAGCGCATAAAAAGTACGCTGTAGAGATAGAAAAAGTACGCCATAGAGACAGACCGGCGATTTCATCGGTTTGTCCTATTCTGTAATGAGACTGTCTAACAAGTATAGGCAGCCTCTTATTTTGGTGGGAGACGACGCGGCTCGCATCGTCAAGAGCAATCTTTTTCTGAAGAACAGGTATTCTTTTTAACTTGTTAGCCCCCCTCTTTTTTATTTGCCGTTATACTAAATTTAGGATAATGTATATAATTTACACTATAAAGTTGTGTATTTCGTATATTCTTCGTATCTTTGCACCATAAAATGTTCTTTTGTATCATTTTTTATTTCTATTTCTCAACCGGTCTATAATTTTAGCATACAATATCAACAAACCAATTATGACAAAGAAATTACAGTTATTATTGCTACTTGCCGCCATGTTTGGCGGCATGAGTGCGTATGCGGCGCCCGGCGGCACATGGACGACTATCGAACACATCGCCTATCCGACGCCGCAGAACGTAAGGGCGGAACTTGACGGTTCGAAAGTAAAACTCTCGTGGGATGGCGTGCAGTGGCCTGCCGACGGTTTCCCCGAAGAGATTGACGGCAAGACGGTGCCTACCAACTTCACCTACAGCATCGAGTGCCGAGTGAAGACCACCGGCACGGGCACTTGGAGCGAATGGTGGATGCGGACAACACGCGGACGGTTGGACAACAACGGAGCATTCGTCAGCCACTGGGACATCGAGGACGAGGTCGAGTCAGGCAAGACCTACCAGTACCGTATTCAATGCTACAGTTATATCGAGCCGGAGAACCCATGGGAACTCACGAACCCCACACGCGACGGCTACTTTAGCGAGTACTCTGATACCGTGACGGCACACAAGACCCTCGACAAACTGGCAATCACAGAAGCAACCACATCCCATCCTCTGAATGGATACACCTCCATCAGTGTCAAGTACACCTACACCTCCTCGCGCGAGGCAGAGGGTGAGGATCCTCTGTACTTCACTTTCAAGGCGATTGAAATTCCTTACCCTGCGCCCGGCACTACCCCCGAATCCCCTGCCGCAGGAGGAAAACCCTACGCACGGAGAGACGGCACTCCCCTTACGGTAAAGTCGCTCACGCTGACACCGCCCAATACGACCAAGTCGAAAAAGATTGATGCGGGCAATTTCGCTCTGACCTCTTCCGCTGATGCGGGAACCATCACATGGGACGCCTATCAGGATTTGAAGAATTACAGCCACGATGACGTAACCATCTGGATACAAGGCTGGGCAAAATCCGAGACCGAGGGCGGCGAACCGCGTCTCGTAGTGGACGAAGCCATCGGGGAAATCGGTATTGACACGCGTCCTTGTACTGCAAAATCGGGTACCGATGCCAGCGGCAACCCCGCTGTCATACTCACGTGGCCGAAAGAACCGACCGCTGCAACGTACAAGATTATTCGCGGAATCAATAATGTCAATAATACGTATGCAACCATTGCCGACAATGTCACCGATACGATATTTGTGGACACGGATGTTCAGCCCGTTGTCCGCTATTCCTACCAAGTGATGGCCAAAGATTCTACCGGCAAAGAGTTTGTCGCAAGCAGCCCGTTCTATGGCTACACCCGGTTGGATTCGCTCTCTATTGCAGGTATTCAGCCGCAGTCGCCGTGGAACGGCAAGGTGGACATCTTCGCCAAGTACAAGACGGCACGCGATGACTGGACATGGGACGGCACACCCTATTTCAAGTTGACCGCCAAAGCGGGAGACAAGGTGTTGGACGTAAAGACACTTTCCATGATAGTTTTCCTGCCAAGCGACACGACATCATGGTCGCTTAATCCGAACCGTTTCAAGTTTGAAGATGGTGTCCCGGATTGCCGTCTCGTATGGGACGCAGGTGCCGACATAGGGGCGCAGTACCTTGACCAACTCACCCTGACCATTGAGTGTGCGGGTATTGAGCCTGATTCTAAGGATGTCCCCGCAAAGGCATGGACGGGCGGCACGGCATCGTACACTATCGGGCATTTCGACACCCGCAGCCCACGCGTGGTGAATCTTGCGGCAGGAACACCGGTATATGCCGACCTCGTTTGGTTTGATGGTGCGACAAAAGCCGATGTCTTCTGCAACGGCACAAAGGTCTTTGAACTACCGGATGAGGCGGGCAACACGCGCGGCAGCATTACTTTGGGCAAGAACGAACTGAACATCTGGGGCGAGAACGAACTGAGGCTTGTTCCCGACAAGGGCGAACCGTGGACGGGTGTCATCAAATATCCCGACTTCGACTTCTCGATATCGAAGGGCGTAAAGAGCGGCATCAAACTTATGTGGTGGAGCCTCATCGACCAGAATGCCGTGAGCGGCTACCAGATACAGCGGCGCATAATGGGTTCGACGGATGCCTTTGAGGCAGTCCAAACCGTGGGACCTGACGTGATGACTTACACCGACAAGACGGCGGAAGAGGCTACTATCTATGAATATACGGTTGTGCCGCTGAATTCCGACGGCGAACCCATCGGTCCTGTTCCGTCGCCCCGGAGCGGCGGCTACCGCACGCTTGAGAAGATAGAGTTTGTGCAGGCACGCCAGTTCTATCCGTGGAGCACGCGAGTTGCTATTGACATCTACTACAAGAGCGCACGCCAATCGTCCACCGACGGCGAAGTAACCTACGCACTCAAAGCCAAAATGGCGGACGGTACGGAGATTCCTATTAAGAGAGAGAATCTAACCCTTGAGACGGTGGACGGGCTGCACCTCCTTCCTAACGACATCCCGTTCGGCTCAAAAAGTTTGCCTTCGGGGGCGACGACACGTCTCTGGTGGAATGCTCCGGCAGACCTTACTGTGCCACTCTCGTCGAGTGTCATCTCGGGCATCACGCTGCAAGTAGTACCGACCCTCGCTGAGGGTGCCCCCGCAGGAGCGAAACCCGCACCCGCAACGGTTACCTCAGCAGGCATCACGGTGGACTTGCGCACAAAGCGTACCGTAACGCCGGGTGAGCATATACCTGTTGTATGGGAATGGTGGCGTACGGACAGTCGCGTAGAAGCGCATGACAACAACAACTTCTACGTCAAACCGGAAGGCAGCGAGACGGACGAGACTATGGTATGGCACACCCCCGAACATTCGGGCGAAGGAACCATTGAGGTACCCGAAAACGAAGACCTGTGGCCGAGTTTCCGCCTCGTCAAGCGCGAGATGAACACCGACGACACGGACGAGGCAATGCAGATAACACTCACCAGTGAAGTCCTCTTCCAAATGCCGGTGGCTGTGCCGCAGAACGTACAGGCTACCCGCGGGAATGCCGATGCCGTTACCGTTACATGGGACGCGGTGCCTTATGCAGATAGGTATCTGATTGAAATCACTACCGTCAATGAACGAGGTGGTACGACAATGAGAACGCAGTATGTCTTCGACAGCACCCGATACATCGACCAAAATGCCCCTGCGTTGGGTATTGTAGGCTATAAGGTGCAGGCATGCTTCCCGAATAATGTAACGAGCGAACAGTCAGAGCAGGTTGTCGGCTGGCGGGCAATCGACCAGGTGGAACTGAAAGGTGTCTCCACTCGCCGCCCATGGAACGGCACGGTGGATATAGACCTCACCTACAAGACGGTGCGCAACCAGTTTGCACGACTGACAGGCACCAACCTGCCCGACAGGCAAGTCTCCATCACGGCAAAGACTAAAAATGGAGAAGAGTTGCTCGTCAGCACACTTGTAAAAGAGACATTGAATGATAAGAGAATCCAATGCGAAAAGGTGGACGGACGCTCTCCGTTTGTCCTCGGAAATGCCGACCGTATCACATGGGACGCACCGGCGGATGCACCGCGTATGCATGATCCTAATTCCGTGATTACTATCACGCTACAGGGCGACGAGTATGGCGAAGAAATCAAGTTCGAGCGCACTTTCGACTTGGATACACGTATAGGAGTCATCGAAGTATCGTCTTCCGAGGTGGATAGTATTTCTATTCCATGGTCCACACGCTGGGCAAAACTGGAAGCAACACAACTCGGCTTCGGCGAAAACGATGCTTGGTGGAAATTGACGGCAGTGATGACAGACATTACTGATAACAATAATCATGTCGAGTTGTTGAACAGCAATCAAGACCTTGGCGGCGAAGGCGTTAGCAAATGGATACCGAAGAAGTGGGGTATGAACACTATCACGCTGATACTCCACCCTGTCAGTGGCAGCAGCGAACAAACGGAGTACGCTGCAACCTTCAATGTAGTACCCGACTTCACGTTCACCGCCACACAAGGCAGCAACCGCGATAGCATTATCTTGGAGTGGAACCGGCAAGGAGGCATACACACCTATTCTATCCGTCGCCGTGCGGCACACACCAACGATGCCTTTACGGAGGTGGCTATCTGCACCGACACTACCCGCTGGGCGGACACTTCCGCCGAGACCATAGTGGGCGAGTTCGAGTACACCATTATGCCGCTGAAAGATGGCGCGGACGCATGGACGCAGTTCGACCCCGTAGTGGGCTACCGCGCACTGGATATAGCCCGCCCCGTTACCATTGTTCCTGCCGAGAACGGCACCGTAACCGCCGACAAAGAGACGGCTAAATACGGCGAAACGGTAACGCTGACTATGGAACCTGCCATAGGCTACGAGTTCGACCAACTGACCGTGCTGGACGGCGAGACGCCTATCAGCACTATGCTGATTGCCGAGTTCGATGGGGTTCCCTCTTACACCTTCACGATGCCTGCCGGCGATGTGAAAGTGCAAGCAACGTTCAAGGCAATAGACTACGACATTACCCTTGTGCCTTCGGTAAGCGGAAACGTAACTGCCGACAAGCAGACGGCGTACGTGGGCGAGACTGTAACGCTGACCGTAACACCCGACAATGGCTACGAGTTGGACGAAATCCATGTGATGTTCGGCGAGACGCAACTGACCACGGTTTCGGAGGGCGAAGGCATTCATACCTTCACTATGCCCGCAGGCAATGTGGTCATATCCGTTCTGTTCAAGGAAGCCACCGGCACGGATATCATTGCTCCCGATGCAGTGAAGGCTACCACACGCAAGGTCATCCGCAATGGTATTGTCTATATCCTTCGCGACGGCAAGACCTACACCGCTACAGGCGTAGAAGTGCAGTAGCAGACCTCCCCCAACCCCTCTAAGGGAGTGGCTCGATAGGACGGAAACAAAGCCCCGTTCCATAGAGCCCGCTCTTGGGGAGTGTTGGGGGAGTCTCGTTTCTTAATCGTTCTTAACGGCAACCTCGCAGCAAGGGATAAGCAAGGGATAAGCAACCTATGCACACGCCGGCAACTACGATACATACACGGTAGATATACGGTAGATACACGGTAGATACACGGTTCATTATGCTGTTCATAACGTAGGCATATAGGGGGCATACCGGCAAACTGTCAAACTCATCAACCAATAAACAATATGAAAAAAGCAATCACATTCCTGTTCAGCCTGCTGGCTGTGTTTTCTTTCCAAGTGCCAACCGTGGCTGCCGAAGAGGCGGATGCCATATACGCTTGGGTGGACGGCGCAAGCACCTGCTATCGCCTGACCGATATGCCCAAAGTAACGTACCAAGGCACCGAAGCCGTACTCTCCATCAACGGTGTGGAGCAACTGCGCCTCGACCTCGGCGAGAAACAACTCGTCATCACCTACGGTGTGTACCAAAGCGGTCCTTCAACCGACATTGAGCCAGCCGAACAAGGCGCACAAACAGACACACAGACCGTCCGCCAAGTAGGCAAATACATCCGCGGCGGGCAACTCATCATCGTCCGCGACGGTGTTATGTACGACATCCACGGCAGAACCCTAACCCCTAATCTCTAATCTCTAATCTCTAATCTCTAACAATATGAACACAACTCAAAACAAATCTCTATTCCCCTTCTTCGAAGAGGGGGCAAGGGGAAGTCTCCGCAGAGGGAGTCTCTTGCTCCTCGCCATGTTCTTTGCCCTCTCCCTCAACGCCCAAATGCTCAAAGTCTATAAAGGCGGTGCAATGGTCTATTGTCTGGAAAAGGCCGACAGTGTAGTCTTCTGTTCCTTGCCCCACTATGCCCTTTCGGGCGTGTTTTCGGTGTCCGAAACCAAACAAATCCATTTCTCTTGCGGCAACCTGCAGTACACACGATCCACGCAGATATGGTCGTTTGCTGAGCATCAGTATGATATGATTGGCGAAGCCAACATCAGTAATGGTGTTCTTGCAGATAAGATAGACCTGTTCGGTTGGAGTGGTAGTACCGCCACAGCCCAATGGGGTATCAGCACCTCAACGGACAAAAGCGATTATAGTGGAGACTTTGTGGATTGGGGTACGAATACTATCGGCAAAGACGCTCCTGACACATGGCGTACTTTGACAAAGGACGAATGGAGTTACCTTCTCTCTAATCGTACCAATGCCAACAATCTCATCGGTGTAGCACGTATCAACCTCAATGCGGACGGCACAGAGTATGCGAATGGTCTTATTCTCCTTCCTGACAATTGGACTTGCCCTGCGGGCGTGACATTCAAGTCGGGTCTCGCAAGTGAAAGCAGTGTACAGGCGTATGCCGATTACCAGACTTTCACCTTGAGTGACTGGCAGCAGTTGGAAGCCGCAGGTGCTGTTTTCTTGCCTGCTTCGGGTAACCGCTACGGGGATGGGGCGGATGCGTACGATGGGCTATACAGCGGCTATTGGCTTGCTACACCTTACGGCTCGGACTACGCGGGCACATTCATCTTCAGCTCGAATGAAGCGAAAACGTACGGCTATTGGAATCGCGGCAGCGGGCACGCAGTCCGTTTTGTCTGGAACCTGTAAACCCGTCAACCCTTTCAACGTATCCAATCACGCATAAACGTATCAACCCATAAACAAAAAAAGTAGATATGAAGAAAGAAATCCTCACAATCGCTCTTGCAGTCTTTGCTATTGCAGGCACAACCTCACAGCAAGGGATAAGCAACCTATAACGAAAGGTCGCACCATAGATGACGAACCGATAGTATAAAATAACCTAATGGATTTACAGATGCGGGCGTTTACTCACCATACACTGGGAAAATGCCGGCAGACTTGTGCAAGTGATTTATTATTAGTAACTTTGTAGGTGGTTAGACGATAATATATACATTGCAACATGAGTACAACACCTCTTCAAACGCCGGCACTGCACCTTGTGCAGGACCTGCGGCAAATCATACAGGACGCACGCGGACGCGTTGCCGCGCAAGTGAACTCCGAACTGACACTGATGTATTGGCACATCGGCGAGCGTATCAACCGCGATATGCTTGATAATCAGCGTGCTGAGTATGGCAAACAAATTGTGTCAACAGTGTCGACACAATTGCAAGAGGAGTTCGGACATAAGGGATTTGACGTAAAAAACATTCGCCGAATGATGCAATTCGCACAGCAATTCCCCGATATTAAGATTGTCGCACCACTGGCGCGACAATTATCATGGTCACATATTCTGATAGTTATGCCTCTTAAGGACGACTTGCAGCGGGAGTTCTATCTCACTATGGCAGCCGCTGAAAGATGGAGCAAACGTACCCTCCGCGACCGCATCGACAGTATGCTCTATGAGCGTATCGCCATCAGCAGCAAGCCCGACGAACTGATACATCAGGAGTTGGCGAACCTCCGCGACAACGATGTGATGACCCCCGAACTGGTATTCAAGAGTCCGTATTTCCTGTCGTTCACGGGGCTGACGGGTATGTACAGCGAAAAGTCGTTGGAGGACAATCTCATCGTTCACTTGGAGCAGTTCTTGTTGGAGTTGGGCAACGGTTTCACGTTTGTGGAGCGGCAGAAACGCATGATTATCGACGGAGAGGACTTCTACCTCGACCTGTTGTTCTATCACCGCCGCCTGCACCGTCTCATTGCCATCGACCTCAAATTGGGCAAGTTCAAGGCGCAATACAAGGGGCAGATGGAGTTGTATCTGCGTTGGCTGGAGGCGCACGAGATGGAGCAAGGTGAAGAGACGCCGCTGGGTCTGCTCCTTTGCACAGAAGGCAGCAGCGAACAAATAGAGTTGTTGCGACTTGACAAAGCGGGCATACAGGTGGCGCAGTACCTTACCGAACTGCCGTCGCGCGAACTGCTGCAGGCACAGATACAGAAATCCCTTGCCGAAGCCAAACAACGCCTCGGCGAAGAATAATAACGAACTAAATAAATATCAAACGTATGAACAAATCTTTACTCACTTTGGCACTCGTTGCCATTGTTCTCACAGGCGCAGGCACACAGGCAAGCGCACAAACAGCCCCCGCCAATGTACAAGCCGTTGACCTCGGTCTGCCGAGCGGACTGAAATGGGCATCATGCAACGTCGGTGCCACCGCACCCGAAGACTACGGCAACTACTACGCTTGGGGCGAGACGGAAACCAAAGCCGACTACTCGTGGGCAACCTACAAGCACGCCAATGGTGCGGAAAACAAACTCACCAAGTACTGCAACGATGCAAGTTACGGCGACAATGGTTTCACCGATGACAAGACGACCTTGGAGCCGGAAGACGATGCCGCTCACGTGAACTGGGGCGGCGTATGGCGTATGCCTACCGATGCCGAATGGACAGAGTTGCGTGAACAATGCACATGGACTTGGACAACGCAGAATGGTGTGTACGGTTACCAAGTAACAAGCAAGATCAACAGCAACTCTATCTTCCTCCCCGCTGCGGGCTATCGCTACGACACGCGCCTCTACTATGCCGGCAACGACGGTCGCTACTGGTCTTCGTCGCTCTTCGCGGGCTACCAGAACAACGCGTGGAGCATCAGCTTCAATCCAAAAACGGGCAGGGACTACTACGGCCGCAACTTCGGCTTCCCTGTGCGCCCTGTGCAGGACAAACAGGAAGAAGAGGTAGAGTCTGCTTATGTACCCAAGCCGTTCACGGTAGCCGAGGGCAAGCAAATCACTTTCTCCGGCGGCAACCTGCAATACACCCAAAGCACACAGACATGGGCATTTGCAGAGCATCAGTATGATATGTTGGGTACGGATAATGTGGATGGTAGCACCCTTGCCGATAAGATAGACTTGTTCGGTTGGAGCGGTAGCACAGGCAGTGCCAAGTGGGGTATCAGCACCTCAACGGACAAAAGCGATTATAGTGGTGATTTCGTGGATTGGGGAACAAATACTATCGGTACCGACGCTCCTGACACATGGCGCACCCTGACCATAGATGAGTGGCAGTATCTGTTTATGCATACCCGTTGGACAATGGCAAAGGTGAATGGCACCTTGGGCTTTATGCTTCTGCCCGCTGATTTCGTTGTGCCTGCCAGACTGACAATCAGTATTTTGGGCGATGGCAATATGTCTGATGCCTACAAGAATTTCAGCGAGTCGGACTACTCCGCCAATGTCTATACGGCGAGCCAGTTCTCGCAATTGGAGTCTGCGGGTGTGGTCTTCCTGCCTTGTGCGGGCTTCCACCGCGGCTCGAGTGTAGGCAATGTCGGGTCGGTCGGCTACTACTGGTCGGCTACTCCCTGCGATACGGACCGCGCGGGGTACGTGTACTTCGGCTCGTGGAACGCGTTCGCGAACGGTTGGTACGATTGCAGCCTCGGTCAGTCGGTGCGGTTGGTGAAGAACTATTCCAACGTGAGTACAGACATCGCCCGCCCGTCTGCTGCAGATACCGGCGAGGTGCGCAAGGTGCTGCGCAACGGGCAGGTGCTTATCGAGCGCAGCGGCAAGACCTACACCCTCACCGGCGTGGAGGTGAAATAGCGGTTTCTTATGGTTACCAAGTCGCAATAATATGGCTTGGTAACCATATTTTGCAGTAAAATACTATGATTATGTATGTTATATTTGCACATATCGGGAATTAGCAGTATCTTTGCGGCGTGTCCGTTACAAAGGACACAAAACAGAGAAATGTGTCCGCTGTAAAGGACACAAAACAGCAAAATATGCCTGATGCAAAGGACATAATAATTCCGTAATATGTAATCACAGTATTCACAAAAGGATATGGACAAGTTATTTGAAAAGCAAAGCAGGTTATTGGCTCTCACATCGCTTAAGATAGTGAGACAGTGTGCATTGTCTATCAATTGGGATGCGCCGATGTTGGCTATCCGCGGTCCGAAGGGTGTAGGTAAGACCACTATCATGCTGCAATACATCAAGCAGCACTACTCGTTGCAGGACCAATCGGTGCTCTATTGCTCGTTGGATAGTGCGTATTTCGCGAATCACACTTTGCTTGACCTTGTGGACAGGTTCTACAAGAACGGCGGCAAGCACCTCTTTCTGGACGAGGTACACAAGTACCCCAACTGGGCAAAGGAGGTGAAAGAAACGTATGACTCCTACCCCGATATGCAGGTAGTGCTCAGCGGCTCTTCTCTGCTGGATATGATGTCCGGCGATGCAGACTTGTCAAGGCGGTGTATCAACCACGACATACAAGGCTTGTCCTTCCGCGAGTATTTACAGTTCTACAAGAATATCAACCTGCAGCCTTGCTCTTTGGAGGAGTTGTTGCATAACCCGATGCCGGTATGCCTGCAGGTGAACGACCTGTGCCGTCCGTTGGCATTCTTCCGCGAGTATCTGCAATACGGCTACTACCCTTATTATATCAAAAACAGGATTGACTACTACTCTGCCGTAGAGCAAGTAACCTCCCATATCATTGACGACGAGATGCCGCGTATATGCGGTGTGGAGGTGGCGAATACGCGCAAGATTAAGGCACTGATGAACGTGTTGGCGTCTGCCGAACCCTTTGAGGTGGACATCAAGAAACTATCCACACAGACCGCCATGAAGCGGGAGACCCTCTTGGGCTATCTCAACTATATGCAGAAAGCCAAACTGCTCAATCTGCTCTATTGCGACAACACCGGTATCAAGAAACTGCAAAAGCCGGACAAGATATACATGAAGAACACCAACCTCCTGTATGCTTTGGCGGACAATCCTGTCAAGCAGGGCAACCTGCGCGAGACGTTTGCCGTCAATCAGTTGCTGCACAGCCATCAGGTGGAGTACAAGAAGACCAACGGGGACTTCCTTGTGGACGGCAAATACACGTTTGAGGTCGGTGGCAGCAGCAAGGACTATACGCAAATAGCCGACCTGCCCGACTCCTACATCTTGGCAGACGACATTGAACTGCCTATCGGGCACAAACTGCCTTTGTGGCTCATCGGCTTTACCTACTAATAGTTTCAATCAACATATAACCACCAAACTAAATCCAAAGCATTATGAACAAATCCTTACTCACTCTGGCACTTGCTGCCATTGTTCTCACAGGCGCAGGCACACAGGCAAGCGCACAAGCCCCCGCTGATGCTATCGCGGGCAGGTTCTCCGTTGCGGACGGCAAACAGGTATATTTCGCCAAAGGCAACCTGCAGTACACCCAAAGCACACAGACGTGGTCGTTTGCGGAACATCAGTATGATATGATTGGTGAAGCCAATGTAAGTAATGGTGCTCTTGCCGACAAGATAGATATGTTCGGCTGGAGTGGCAGTACAGGCTCCGCCAAGTGGGGCATCAGCACCTCGCAGTCATATTCGGATTACAGTGGTGATTTCGTGGATTGGGGAACGAATATCGGTGATGGTAGCACTTGGTACACTTTGGATGTGGCTGAATGGGCTTATTTACTCAAGTATCGTACCAATGCGAAGAACCTTATGGGTGTAGCGCGTATCAACCTTAATGCGGATGGTAGCCAATATGCAAATGGTCTTGTTCTTTTGCCGGATAGTTGGGTTTGCCCCGCGGGCGTAACGTTCAAATCGGGCTTTGCCAATAAAGAGGGCGTGCAGGCTTATGCCAATTACCAAATACTCACACTCTCTGATTGGCAGAAATTGGAGTCTTCCGGTGCCGTATTCCTGCCGGCTTCGAGTATACGAATCGGAGCGGATGTTATAAACATACAGAGCAATGGTTACTATTGGTCTGCTACTCCTAACGGTGCAAGTTTTGCAAACTATCAATATACGACATCGAGACAAGCGGGTACAGGTTGTAACAATAACCGCTATGTAGGGCACACAGTACGCCTTGTGAAGAACTGCGCTACAGAAGAAGAGGCAGAGTCTGCCTACGTACCCAAACCCTTCACGGTAGCCCAAGGCAAGCAAATCACCTTCTCCGGCGGCAACCTGCAATACACCCAATCCACACAGACGTGGGCATTTGCCATGCGGCAGACCGACTATATCGGAACTGCCAACATCACCACCGACACCAATGGCAACAAAGTCTTTGCAGACAAGATAGACCTCTTCGGCTGGGGGACAGGCGACAACCCGACCAATGCAAGTTCCGATATCAACGACTACCAGACCTTTGTTGATTGGGGAACGAACACCATCAGTACCGATGCCCCTGACACATGGCGCACGCTGGCAAGCACCGAATGGGCATATCTCTTTTTCACTCGTACCCATGCATCTACGCTTTGGGGATTAGGCATAGTGAATGATGTGTATGGGGTTATCCTGCTGCCTGACGATTGGGTACTCCCTGCAGGGGCTCGTTTCTCCCCGAGTACACAGAAAGGCTTAGCAGATATGGGCGGTTACTATAACAGCACTAACACAGACAGCCATTGGGAGGATAATACGTACACCCTGTCAGAGTGGCGCAATATGGAAGAAGCAGGCGCGGTGTTCCTTCCTGCCGCCGGTGGACGTGGTCAGAAGGTAAGTGCCGTACAGCAGAATGGCTACTATTGGTCAAGTACACCGAATAGCCAATCCACCGCATACATTCTGTATTTCTGCAATCAATCTCTCTATCCTACGGACAACTTCAGTTGCAAAGGCGGTCTCTCCGTCCGCCTGGTGAAGGACTATTCCAACGTAAGCACAGACCTCTCTCACCCCACTGCCGCAGAGACTGCCCACGCCCGCAAAGTCCTCCGCAACGGGCAAGTGCTGATAGAGCGCAACGGCAAGACCTACACCCTCACGGGCACGGAGGTGAAGTAAGCATAGAGAATGGGCAACGTTGTACTTGTGAAACAGAACAAACATCTGCTGATTTTACTTGTGAAACGGAACAAATATCTCACCATTTTACTTGTGAAATGGAACAAAATAGTGTCGCCGCTATTGCACAACTCAAATAAAATCAGTACCTTTGCGGCATAAAAACAGGTGAGACAAACCACAGCAGTCTATGTTTCAGAGAAAAGCCATTGAAGATTTACGCCTTTGGGCGGCATCCGAACACCGTAAGCCTCTTGTGTTGCGCGGAGCCCGGCAGGTAGGGAAATCGACCCTTGTCAATGAGTTGGGGCGTGAGTTCGACGTGTTCATCCCGCTCAATCTGGAGCGCAAAGAGCATGCACGTCTTTTCGATTATGATATCGATGATACGGTGCGGCAGGTGTTCCTGCTGGCGCGTCGCCCGATGGATAGGAGCAAAAGAACCCTGCTTTTCATAGACGAGATACAGAACTCGCCCAATGCAGTGGCGTTGTTGCGTTATTTCTACGAGGACTATCCGTGGATACACGTCATTGCTGCGGGGTCGCTGCTCTTGACCTTGCTGGAGCAGCACATCTCGTTCCCTGTCGGACGGGTGCAGTATATGCGGCTCAATCCCTGTTCGTTTGCAGACTTTCTGCAAGCCACAGGCAACGGGTTGTTGCGCGAAGAGGTGGAGAACCTGTCTGTCAATGCGGCGTTGCACGACATGACGATGCGGCTTTTCTCGGAGTTCGCTTTGGTGGGCGGTATGCCCGAAGCCGTGGCACGCTATGCGGAGAATCGCGACATAGTGGCGCTGCACGATGTGTATGATACCTTGCTCCGCAGTTACAGCGAGGACGTGGAGAAATATGCCAAGACGGAAACCATGAAGAATGTTATCCGCTTGCTGCTCAAGAGCGGCTGGACATACTCGACGGAGCAAATCACACTGGGTAATTTTGCCGAGTCGAACTACAAGGCACGCGAGATGGGAGAGGCGTTGCGCACATTGGAGCGTACCTATCTGCTCGAACTGACCTATCCCATAACCACCTACGTACTGCCTGCCATACAAGAACATCGCCGCAAGCCGAAACTCTTTTGGTTGGACGCAGGGCTTGTCAACTATGCTGCCAACATACAGCAGGAGGTGATGTTCTCGGACAACATTATGGATACATGGCGGGGTAAGTTGGCAGAACAGTTGGTGGCGCAGGAACTGCTGTCGGGCAAGACGGATGCTGACACGCACCGCGATTTCTGGGTGCGCAATACGCCCAGTTCCACGGCGGAGTTGGATTTCGTGTATATGTACCGTGGAAAGGTGATACCCGTTGAGGTCAAAGCGGGGCATAATGCGCACCTCAAATCGTTGCAGATATTCATGGACGGCACCGACCACCATACCGCCGTGCGTGTGTGGGCGCAACCGATGCAGGTGGACGAGGTGCAGACACCGCACGGCAAGCCGTTCCGCCTGCTCAGCGTGCCGTTCTACTACGTGCATATATTGGACAAGGTATTGGAGAAATACGCCTGACTCTGGCGGGGAAATATATACCTCCATAGGTTAAAGATAAAGTAAGCGGCCTATCCAACCTCTCCAAAGGAGGGGTGAAGGCAGTTTCTTAATGGTTATTAACCGCAACTATACAGCAAGGGATAAGCAACCTATAAGCAACCTATAAGCAACCTATAACAAAAGGTTGCACCATAGATACCAACAGAATAATATAAAATAACTTAATAAAATGAAGAAACATTTACTCATTACGGCTGCGGCACTCGCATCGCTGATGCTTGCCAAAGCACAAGCCCCCGCTGACGTACAAGCCGTTGACCTTGGTCTGCCGAGCGGACTGAAATGGGCATCGTGCAACATCGGTGCCAACGCACCCGAAGACTACGGCAACTATTTCGCTTGGGGCGAGACCGCACCCAAAGCCGACTACTCGTGGGCAACCTACATGTACGCCAATGGGGCGTATAACAAACTCACCAAGTACTGCACCGATGCAAATTATGGCGACAACGGCTTCACCGACGGCAAGACGACCCTCGAACCCGCAGATGATGCCGCTGCTGCCAACTGGGGCGGCGAATGGCGTATGCCTACCGATGCCGATTGGACAGAGTTGCGCGAGCAATGCACATGGACTTGGACAACGCAAAAAGAAGTAAATGGTTATCTTGTAACAAGCAAGACCAACGGCAACTCTATCTTCCTCCCCGCTGCGGGTAATCGCAATGGTGCAGACCTCTACCTCAAAGGAACTCGCGGTTATTATTGGTCTTCTTCGCTTCTTGAAAACTACTCGGACAACGTTTGGATAATAACCTTCAACCATGACGAGATGTATAGGCACAGTCGCAACCGCAACAACGGTCAGTCTGTCCGCCCCGTACAGGACAAACAGGAAGAAGAGGCAGAGTCTGCCTATGTAGCCAAGCCGTTCACGGTAGCCGAGGGCAAGCAAATCACCTTCGCCAAAGGCAACCTGCAATACACCCAAAGCACGCAGACGTGGGCATTTGCGGAACAGCAGTATGATATGTTGGGTACGGACAATGTGGATGGCGGTACCGAGCAGACAGATACCAATTTTGGCTATTATTACAAAGATGGTACTGCTTTAGCCGATAAGATAGACTTGTTCGGTTGGAGCGGTAGTACCGGCAGTGCCAAGTGGGGCGTTAGTACATCCGCAGACGAGACGGATTACTCGGGCGACTTTGTGGATTGGGGCAAGAATACTATCGGCACGGACATTCCTGACACATGGCGTACATTGACAAAGGACGAATGGGGTTACCTTCTATCCGGACGTACCAATGCCTATAACCTTGCAGGTGCGGCACGTATCAATCTCAATGCCGATGGTAGCAAGTATGTCAATGGTCTTGTTTTGCTCCCCGACAATTGGACATGCCCTGCGGGTGTAACGTTCAAGTCGGGTTTGGCAGGTACATATAGCGTTCAGGCGTATGCCGATTACCAAACTTTCACCTTTAGTGATTGGCAGTTGTTAGAGTCTGCGGGTGCTGTTTTTTTGCCTGCCTCGGGTAGCCGCTACGGGGCGTCTGTGTTCAGCGTGCAGTACTACGGCTTTTACTGGTCTGCTACGCCTGCCGCCTCAGACGAAGCGTATTACATGAGTTTCAGTTCTTATTCATGTTTCTCGAAATATGGAAAAGGTAGTCTCTACGGGTACGCAGTCCGCCTGGTGAAGAACTATTCCAACGTAAGCACAGACCTCTCTCACCCCTCAGCCGCAGATACCGCCCCTGCCCGCAAGGTACTGCGCAACGGCACTGTCCTCATCGAGCGCAACGGCAAGACCTACACCCTCACCGGCACGGAGGTGAAATAAGAGTCCGATGGGGCACCAAAACCTAATGGAAACTATTGTGTATTGTCAAAGCAATCCATGGGTTAGAGGTTAGGGATTAGGGATTAGAGATTAGGGGTTAGGGATTAGGGATTAGAGTTCTTTTAACCTTTCAGTCTCCACAGCAGTCGCAGGAGGAGGGCGAAGAGGGCGAGAACGCCTGCCCAAGCCAACCATCGTACCGTCCGGGGGACATACCTCTCGGGCGGTAGTTGTATCTGCACCTCGCGGTCGCAAAAGACAGTATCGGTCTTTGTAACCACTCGGTCACGATACTCGGTGTGGTAGTGCGACCTCCCCAGTTCCAAGACCTCCCCTAACCCCTCCTTCGAGAGCACCCCACTTCGCCCACGGGCTTGTGGGGACCCCGCAGGAGGGGGATTCCGATGTTCTGAGTTCTCCCCCCTAGAGGGGGGAGTTAGAGGGGGTCTTGTTGTTAGGGGAGGTCTTCCCACATACACCACTACGCTGTCCCGCACATAGTGGTACGTGCTATCCTGCCATGCCCTTGCTGCCATCCTGTTCTCCGCTCTGCACTCTCCCCCTTTGAAGGGGGAGACGGAGGGGGTCCCTGAGGTCTGGGTTTTGCAGCCGTTTAGGACAAGGCACGCCATACAGAGGAGCGGGAGCCTTGGGGTCAATGATTTCCAGATAAATCGTTTCATGTCGTTGTTGGGCTTGTAAGAGGGTTTGTGTGAGTCGGTTTTCTATCTCGCGGTTGGGGACGAGGATACACCCCGCGGAGTGCTCGGGCTTTGTCCCGACGTGGAAACGTATCCCCGACCGCCCCGGTACGCTGTTCACTATCGGCAGCAGGCGGCGGAACTTAGGGGACATGGTCACGCTGACGGTGTACCACAGTGCGAGTATCTCCACGCCTTTTCTTTCCAGCACCTTTGTCCATAGAACGCCGTCTATGTACAGTTCGCCGCGGATGGCGTTGCCATACGGCTGCTTGCGTATCAGTTTCAAAATCATAGTTTTCCGTATAAAAGATTGTCTGTATTCTCCATTAAATCCCATTAAAGTTCCATTAAAAGGCATTATCAGGTCTCATTCTCCGTTAATTGCCGTTAATTTTCTCCATTAAATCCCATTAAAGTTCCATTAAAAGGCATTATCAGGTCTCATTCTCCGTTAATTGCCGTTAATTGGTCGTTAATGGCATTATTGAGTATTGTCTCCGTTAATTGCCGTTAATTTTCTCCATTAAATCCCATTAAAGTTCCATTAAAAGGCATTATCAGGTCTCATTCTCCGTTAATTGCCGTTAATTGGTCGTTAATGGCATTATCGTGTATTGTCTCCGTTAATTGCCGTTAATTTTCTCCATTAAATCTCATTAAAGTTCCATTAAAAGGCATTATCAGGTCTCATTCTCCGTTAATTGCCGTTAATTGGTCGTTAATGGCATTATCTGCTTTGCTTTTTTTAATGGTCTTTTAATGGGCATTAATGGAGTAAAAAATTAACGGTCAATTAACGGCAATTAACGGAGAACGAGTGCCCCGCGATAATTAACGGAGACTGAGAGTCCTACTCTGCACCCTCCCCCTTTGAAGGGGGAGAGGAGGGGGTCTTGTACCTGTAATGGTAGTCGATGCCGATGAGGCTGCCGGCGAAGGTGAGAATTTCGCCGAAGGCGATGAGGACGGAGGAGTGTATCACCCCCGCAGGGGGAATGGCAATCCCCGCCGTGAGCAATGCGCAGCCGAAGAAGACCAACCCTGCCGCCAATATCAATTGAAAGTATTTCATAGCCAAAGTAAAATGAGGGTCTCCGTTAATTGCCGTTAATTTATCGTTAATTGCATTATCTGCTCTGCTTTTTAATGGGATTTTAATGGCATTAATGGAGCAAAAGACCCTTTAACGGATTAACGGTCAATTAACGGCAATTAACGGAGACCCGATGTCACACGGCGATTAGCGGAGAACGGGGGTTACGCTATCTCCTCGGCGCACTGGTGCCATACGTACTGACGGAGGGTTTTGTACTGTGTCTGCGCCTTGAAGGCAGCCATGTCGGCGGCTGTTTTGGAGGCATCCAGCAGTCGTGCGGTGGTGGCTTGGCATATCTGTCCGAAGCGGGCGCGGTAGGCTATCTCCGTTTGCGACGGGGCGGTGGTGCGCCTGCCGCGGATATGGGTGTAGTTGGGGTTCTGCAACATGACCGCATTCGACGTTGCGGCTTGACGTACCATAAAGGTGACGGTACTCTTCTTCGAGAGTTTCCCCGAGACGGATTTCACGGGGTCGATGTAAGTGATGTGAGCCATAAGATTGGGACCTCCCCAACCCCTCCAAGGGAGGGGCTTACAGAGAATGGTCTGTGAATTAGAAAGTTAATAGATTGTGTTTACTATGGGTACCCGCTCCGCGTCCCCCTCCTTCGAGAGCACCCCACTTCGCCCACGGGCTTGTGGGGACCCCGCAGGAGGGGTTAGGGGAGGTCTATATTCCACAGGTAGGCGCGGAAGGTCTTGTACCCTTTGTCCTGCTGTGCCTTGAAGGCAGCCATATCGGCGGCGTAGGTCGCGGAGGTGGGTTTCATACGTGCCGCCACTTTGGCTTGCTTGGCGGCAAAGGTGGTGCGGTTGGTTTTCTCGTTGCCCGTTACGGGGTGGGCACTCAAGTCCCGTTCGCCTTGCAGATAGGTGATTTGTTTGCCGCTTGCCGTGCAGGCGTGGATGATGCGGCTGTGCCGGCTGATTTTGCCGCATAGTTTGCGTACCGGATAGTCGAATTGGGTTTTGCTCATTGGTTAGGGGTTAGGGGTTAGTTTTTTGCGACCTGCGATAGACTCGCGATAGACCCGCGAGCGGGTCAGATGTCTGTTCCGGAAAGACACTGCAAAGATACATCATTTTCGGTGCGAATGTTGCGCATAGTGCGCAATGACACGCCGTATATGGCTCTCCGAGAGCCAGAAGCGTTCCCCCGTCTCGGCATACGCCCGCATAAACGGCATCCCCTGCCGTATCAGTTCATAATAGGTCTCGCAAATCGCCTTGTTGCGTCGCTCTATCTTATAGGTGTCTCTGTTCATAATTCATAATTCGTAATTCATAATTCGTAATTACCTATTGGTGGCGGGTAGGGTGAGTAAGTAGAGTAAGTAAGTTCTGAAAACTATATATACACATACATACGTGTAAAGGTATAAACTACTTACTCTACTTACTCACTTACTCACCTTCTTGCCGTGCAAAAAAATGCTCATTTGTACGGATTTCGTCCGTAGGTCGCTGATATACAATCCATCCGTAAATGCGCTGTTTGCCTTTTGCCACCCGTCGGAAGCCCATACGGGTGAGCAACATCCCGAGCCGGTTGAGCGCCATAGGGCGTTTTATGGCACCAAAATCGATGAGTTTTTGGCTTATTTGCGCCGTCGTGAGGAATTTTACTTGCCCCGACACCCCACTGCACGTTGCTTGCGGGGACCCCGTATCACCCTGCGCCCCCTCGGCGGGTACATCGAACAGCACGGGCAGGAGTTGCTCCTCGCTCTCGCAGGCGCGGAAATCGCTGTTCTGCTCCTCGATGCGGGCGATGTCGTCCTGTTCGAACCAGAAGGGGTAGTGTATCTCCTCCACCATATACCGCGCCTGCGCATAGAGCCGCCCGTAGGGGAAGGAGGGCATGGCGAAAAACGGGTTGTCGATGTTCTCGACTTCGAAAGCCAGCCAGCGGCGGTTGCCGGTGATGTCGGAGAGGAACTCGCGTTTGTTTCCGCTGGCGCAGAAGGAGGCAAGGCGTAGGCGGCGCTCCTTGAGGCGGTTATAGACATTGCGCTCGTTGATGTCGGAGGCGGTGATGAGGGATTTCATCTTGTTGAGTTCGCGGGGTGTCATGGCGTCGATTTCGTCGAGGTTGATGAGTCCGAACTCGGCAAGGCGGAGCCGGTCGTCCTTGTTGAAATCGCCGTTGAACTTGCTGCCGAAATGCTGCAACTCGGGCGGCAGGAGGCGTTCGAGCCACGTGGTCTTGTAGATACCCTGTTTGCCGACCAGCACGAGCACCTGCTGATTGACCGTTTCGTCCTGTAGCCACGTGGCGACCATAGCGATGAACCACCGCGAGAAGCACTCGCGCCACCACGCCTGTTTGTCGGGATTGACGAGGTGCACCATGTCGGCGAGGAAGCCGATGTAGTTGGGCTCGCGTTGCGGGTCGTAGGGGGCTTGGCGGCAGATGTATTCGCGCAGTGGGTGTACCTGCGGGAGTGCGTTGGAGTTGAGGACGGTGTATATCTCCTTGTCGGAGACGGTGGCACCGGTCTCGGCACAGCACTGGCAGACCATGTCGTTGATGTCGCGGTCCGTCAGGTCGCGCCAGAGCGGAAGACCCCCTCCAACTCCCCCTTCAAAGGGGGAGGGTGCAGATACTCTGAATTCCCCTCCTTTGAAGGAGGGGTTAGGGGAGGTCTCGGGGGTCTGTATCTGTATCCTCTGCCTGACCGTATCCACGCGGAGGCGGTTGAACTGGAGGTAGTTCTCCTGTATCCAGTCCGATGCCACTTGCTGGCGGCTGTCTTTCGCCGCCCGTTTTTTCTTTTTCTTTTCCTTTTCCATATAATATAGGTGTTTTGTTCTCCATTAAAAGCCATTAAAGAACCATTAAAACATTATCTGGTGTTTGGGATTCTCCATGTAAAGCCATTAAAGAACCATTAAAACATTATCTAGTGTTTGGGATTCTCCGTTAAAAGCCCCTTTTATTCTCCACTAAATCCCATTAAAGTTCCATTAAAAAATTCTCCGTTAATTGTCGTGTAGATTATTCGTTCTCCGTTAATTGCCGTTAATTGACCATTAATCCGTTAAAGGGTCTTTTGCTCCATTAATGCCCATTAAGATACCATTAAAAAAAGCAAAGCAGATAATGCAATTAACGAATAATTAACGGCAATCAACGGAGAATAAATGCCCCACGGCAATTAGCGGAGGACGAGGAAGTGGTGGACGATGTAGTTGTAGAGGCTCATGCGGCGGCAGTCGCCGTGCTCTATCCACAGTTGTTCGTAGGGTTTGCGCAAGCGCGGACTGCGATAGATGATGCCGGCGTTCTCCACGGCGGCGGCGAACAGTTGGCGGTGGAGGCGCTGCCGCTCGGTGGTCTTGCCGCCCGGCACGGCATAGCGGCGCAGGTACTGCCTGCCGTCCCGCACGTAATACACCACGTTTCCCACGCGACCGTGCAACTGCATCATTGTCCGCGTCCCTTTGCTGCCACGTATGGGCATACTCTTTATGTTGAGTCTCATAATGATTGGTGTCCCCGTTGTTTACGCTCGGCAACGTGCCCCGCGCCTCGAAGACACCGCAAAGGTAGGGAAAAAGAAATGCCCCGCCGTGGTTCGGCAGGGCATTCGTATGTATTCGGTACAAACTCGGTATTTGTGTGTATTTTGTGGTATAAAATCGGTAATGAAATGTATTTTGGAAAGGATTATCGGGTGGCATTATATGCCTTTTGAAAAGACTGATATTCGAATTTTGTAATGGGTAGTTCCCGTTGCAATGTTTCAAAAATATACGTAGTAGGATGTCCGTAAAAATCCATCTGACCGAGTTTCTCTTTTTGATGCAAGAGCGTAGCCAATGCAGGCGCGTTTCTGTTGGCTGCCCTGCGTAATTCAGCCATAACTTCCTCGTCCGTTTTGCCACTGGTTTCCATAGCCTTTCCCCGCACAATAAATTCGGATATAACGTTGTTGTGGCAGATTGTGCTGCTTGCATCCTTTTCTTCCACAATCTCGGCATCCTCAACATACACTTTGCGGGGGGCAGGGTTGTAAGAATTGTTATCCCCTATTTGGATACTTCCGCCATTGGGAAGATAGATATTTCCGATATTGATATTTTTCATAAGGTATCTTATTGTTTTTATTTGTTATCAAATTGATTGTTATCCCCTATTTGTATATTGCCATTACTATTGTATATATTCGGTTGTCTGTTTTCACGGAGTTTCTTGTCTACTAAAGTGATGCATTCCCTCAGTTCTTTTTTGAGAGTTGATGTCATACTGTCCCCTCCGCACCATATTCCAATCATCCTGGACAAAGAGATTAGCGAAGATACATCGGCACTATATATTTCAATATATTGCTTGATACATTGGACAAGAATAACATCATCATTGGTTGCTATATCCTCCGTCTCGCAAATGGGTTCGTTATTTGGCTTCTGCAACTCAGCATAATACTTGTCTAAATCGTCATATACGATTGCCTGTGCACTATGTCCATATTCCTCATACACCGTTCTACAATCCTCTGCCATTTGGTAGAGGATTTCTTCTTCTATTTTTTTTTGTTTCTGTTCGAAATATGCTGTGTCTGCTCTCATATCAAGTCTGTATTAGAAGGGTAAATTATATGGGTTTTCTTGCTCTTCCCGTTTGCGTTCTTCTTCTTCCAGAATGAATGCTTTGCGAATCATATCAAGAATACGCACTTTGTCCGTATAATCCCCAAAAATATCTATTACTTTGTCAATATCTTCTGTTTGAAAATCATTCGTAATTTCCTTCCAATTAATACTGTTCCAACAGGTGGGGTTTTCTTTTGTAGAAAGCATTCGGAGCGGAAAATCGTAAATAGTCATTTGCAATTTGCGTTCTTGGGCTGTTTTGATGAAATCCAACACCGCATTCTTATAAATATCGCCTTGGTCTTGTAAATTATATTTATTGTCTATTTTCTGCAAGAACCTATCTGTTTTTCCTGATGTAGGTTGCACTAAACTTAATATCCCATAGGTCAACCACATAGTAAGTCGTGCCTGATACGTAGTATCGGATTTGCACTTGATGTAGTCCCAGTATGACCGGTAGTGTGCCGCGGGAATATCATCATCGTGCAATACCATAGTGCACAAGACCGCCACATTATTGAACACATCTAATGTCTCAAATTTGAAATGATATGTATTGTTCTTTTCGGCATAAGAGAATGCCGTGTAAAGTAAATCGTACACATCACTGGTTCCTATGAAATCGCTCAAACGTAGGCGCTTTTGATAGAACAACTCTTGGGGCAATCGGGTAAGCAACATATAGGATATTATGCTTGTTCTATTATGCTTCTTGTATAACTATTACTTTGTAAGATACCATCGGAAATTCCCTTTTTTATGATGTTCACTATAAATTCATCAACCGTAGGATATTCACTAACGTTAGCACCTCCCAAAATCAGATTGATGCCATCTATTGTTGTACTCCTTATTTTATCGAATACCAATGACCATTTTTCTTCATTCAACCATTTCAGAGAGAACGTACAGAAATCCACGGGGAAATTAGGGTCGTATTCCATAAGTTTAGAGCAATCAGATGTAGCCTGTAGATATTCCATTGCCAAATCCTGCACCACAAAGACTATTTTACGATGCCAACTTTCTACAATTTTTCCTTTTTTATAAGCCTGTTGCATCATAGTCTTTGTAAATTCATTCGCCCAATTAATACCATAAGAGGGTTTCGCCGCATCTGTATAATGTCCTAATTCAATCAATTCTTGTACGTATGGGTATGGCGTTCCTGTTGTCCCTGCAGCCTGTATTTCTACACAAAGGAAATCTACGACCCTATCATATTCATCTACCTCTACTGCGACATAATCCACACTACCACCCACACCAATGCTTACCTCTTGAATCCATTTTACATTATTCCAATTAGATAGATATTTTTCGTGAATAGTTTCAAACATAGATTCCTCTTTGAATCTTTGAGGACAAATAATAACGGGATGTATTTGGCTGCTTTTGTTCACAGTAGAGCCTAAAGAACAGATACCGACTTTTATCTGCGGTTCACTCTTTCGGGGTTTGACACAAGTACCCTTTATATACTTACAATACTGCTGCTTTTTAGCAAGTTGTGAAGATTCTGTATGGTTTTCATAATCATAACAAAACACCTCTATCGGGAACTTTCCTATACTTTTCATGGGAACAATAATGTGTTGATATTTCTAATTCTTTTTTCTGCTACTTTAATATACTCCGGGCTAAGGTCAATACCTATGCCTTTCCTCCCTAATTTAATGGCCGCAGAAACGGTCGTACCGGTACCGTTAAAGGGATCTAAGACAATGCCCCCCTCTGGGCATGTCGCCAATAATGGAATACGCAACAACTCCTCAGGATATACAGCACAATGGCTATCTGTTCTCCATGTGTCTTCTGTCACTATGTCCCATACATCGCTAGGAAGATGCCCTTGTGCATGCATCTTCATAATGTAATACCCTTTATTGGCTAATTCTTTCGCCCTGCCGCTAATTCGTGTGTTATCGCTATGCCAAGCCCTCTGCGCCCCTCTAATAGTCATACGAAAATCATTGACAATTCCCATACGGATTTCTGCCAATACCTCATCCAAGGCTTTTTCTGCATTGATTTTCTCTTGTTCAGTTAAACCTGTACTTTCTCTTATTATTTTACGATATTTTTTTCCGCTTACACCTGTAGAGGAGGTCGTGGTATTTGTTGAGATAATAGGTAATTTTGATGGCTTTATACGAATAGCATCCGCATTATAGTAGTACTTTTTCGATTTTACAAAATGGAACACATGCTCATAGGAATCGCGCAATCTATCCTTGCAGCTTTGTGTACCCTTTAATTGGTGCCATATAACATCATTTCTAAGTATCCAACCTTCATCTATCAATGAAATAGCAACCCTCCATGGCATACCCAATAATGCTTTATTCACGTACTTGTCGCCCAAATTGAGCCAAAAAGATCCTTCTTCTTTTAGTACACGTCGTGCCTCCTTAAAGACTGCCGTCAAATGAACAACATAGTCTTCAAATGTTTTTTCATTACCTATTTCCCGAGCATCTTCCTCATTATCATAAGCACGCATCCCCCAATAGGGTGGAGATGTTATAATGCAATCAATGGACTCACTTTCAAAATCCTTTAACACTGATAAGCAATCACCTAAGATTAGGTTATATGTGCGATTATCTTCTATTGCTGTCATAATAGATTAGATATCTAGTTATATATAACAAAGATTTTGCAAAGTTAGTGCTTTTTCCCGAGATATGCAAATGTGGTATCCATTAGGGCGAAAATGTGTGGAAATACACATATTTTCGCCCCTGTACTATACGGGTTTGATTACCCCCTTAGAACATATCGTCTGTTTTCAATTATTGCTGTCCGGTAAGAGTGTTGTTACCATGGTACGCCGGATATTGATCACAGAATAGTATAAACTTTTGAATGTTATTATGTTCAAAAGTTGCATATTTGCTTAATAAATCGTACCTTTGCAACGAAATCGCAGTAAATATATGTACACACCTCCGTTTACCGTTACCCCGAAAGCCGTCAACCTGATGGCGGACATCTACTCGCAGATAGAGCGGTATGCTATCCGCTTGGAGCAGGAGGATGCCTTGCTGTTGCGCAAAATCAACCGTATGAAGACTATCCACAGCAGTCTGGCTATCGAGGGGAATGTGCTTACCGAGAGTCAGGTGCTGGAGATTATGGAGGGCAAGACAGTGGTTGCTCCGCCCCGCGAGATACAGGAGGTGAAGAATGCTATCCGTGCATACGACCTTTATGCGTCTCTCAATCCGTTTTCGATGCAAGACCTGTTGCGGACGCACGGCGTGATGATGCAAGGTGTCATAGACGATGCAGGGCATTTCCGCCGCACAGGAGTGGGAGTGTTCGAGGGTACGCATTGTGTGCATTTGGCACCGCCTGCTGACCGTGTACCTGCCTTGGTGCAAGACATGCTGGAGTGGGCGGAGAAGGCGGAAGACAACCTGCTGATTCGCAGTTGCGTATTCCACTATGAGTTTGAGTTCATCCACCCGTTCACAGACGGGAACGGACGAATGGGACGTATGTGGCAGTCGCTCATGCTGGGCAAAGTAAGCCCTGTATTTCAGTACCTTCCCGTTGAGAATATGGTGTATGCCAATCAAACGGCGTACTATGATGCCATTGCCGAGTCCACACGCCGAACCGATAGTGCGCCTATGATTGAGTTCATGCTGGGCGAGATACTGGCTACACTCAAAGCCCGTCAAGGGACAATCATTGAGAAACAAGATGTCGGAATAAATGTCGGAACAAATGTCGGAATAAACACACCCGCGCAACTGACAGGCAAGGAGCAGACGGTGGTATCTTTGCTCTCGCGGTCGCCACGTATGTCTGCTGCGGCATTAGCAGTGCAGTTGGGTGTTACCTCACGGCAATGCGAGCGCATTCTGCATACGTTGCGGGAACGGGGAATACTCACCCGTGTAGGGGCAAACAAATCGGGACATTGGAAGATAACCATACCCCATACAAACTCATAAACCCATTCAACCACGCATAAACCCATCAACATATAACCACCAAACCAAATTCAACGCATTATGAAGAAATTGCTACTCACTATCGCCCTTGCAGTCCTTGTTCTTGCGGGCGCAACCTCGCAGGCAAGCGCACAAACAGCCCCTGCCAAGGCACAAGCACCCGCAGGTGTACAAGCCGTTGACCTCGGTCTGCCGAGCGGCATCAGATGGGCATCGTGCAACATCGGTGCCACCGCACCCGAAGGCTACGGCAACTACTACGCTTGGGGCGAGACCACTACAAAAACCGACTACTCGTGGGCAACCTACAAGCACGCCAATGGTGATTACAACAAACTCACCAAGTACTGCTCTTATAATGGCAACAATGGTTTTACTGACGACAAAACTACGTTAGATCCCGAGGACGATGCTGCTTATGTGAATTGGGGGGGGGCGATTGGCGTATGCCCACTCGCGCAGAGGTGGACGAACTTCTCAATAACTGCACGTGGACGTGGACAACGCAAAACGGAGTAAACGGTTACCAAGTAGCAAGCAAAACCAACGGCAACTCGATATTCCTCCCTGCTGCAGGCTGTCGCGACGCGGACCTCAACAATGCCGGTTCCTACGGCTACTTCTGGTCTTCGTCGCTCAACGACTACTATCCCGGCAACACATGGTGCATCAACTTCGGTTCGGACTACCACGATCGCGGCTACAACAGTCGCTATTTCGGTTTCTCTGTCCGCCCCGTTAAGGAAGCAGTAGCAGCCCCCGCCAATGTACAAGCCACGCAGGGCGACACCACAGGCGTTACCGTTACATGGAACGCAGTAGCCGATGCTGTCGGTTACGAAATCACGGCAGAGTCGTGGGACGTTGCCATCAACAAGACCGTGCGTACCCTGACCACCAACGAGACACATATAAAAGACACCATCCCCGTGCGCCCCGCACTCGGTCGCTACACCGTGAAAGCCGTCTTTGCCGATGGCACCAAGAGCGAGGCATCAGAACCCGCTGTCGGCTACGCGGTACTCGAGACCATGCGGCTACACGGCATATCCAACCGCTGGCCGTGGAACGGCAAGGTGGATATTGATGTCGAATACAAGACCGTGCGTACCCGCTTCCAACAACTATTCGGACTGCCCAACCTGCCGTACCCCGACAATGTAACGCTCACCGCACGCACCGCCGACGGCAAGTCGCTCCCGATGCGCACACTCGAGAAAGAGCCTGCGGTGGACAAGAACTACACGGTCAACCGCAAAGTAGTGCAGAACGGCACGGCTATATTCTCAGGTTCGGGCTGGTTGCGCATTGTGTGGGACGCGGATACGGACACGTTGGGCATCAACGCGCCGGGGACTACCATCACGCTCACGGCATCCGACGACTATGCCCATATAACCGACTCCGCCACCGTAGATGTCAATACCACCAAGCCGGAGGTCATTACGCTCACCGAGAAAGATACGGTAGTATCGTTCCCGTGGGCGGCACGCTGGGCGAACGAGGCTTCAAGGTCCCTCAATATGCAGGACGGTACGGATATACAGATACGCGTTATCACGAGATACGGTACAGACACGACCTTGGTGTTTGATGAGAAACAGTTGTCAGACGAGGGGGGAATATGTAGGTGGAAAACGAATGATGCCTTTGGTGTCATCCCTGTGGTGGTGTTGGACAGCAACCGTGCAACCGCAGAAAAAACGGTCTATAAGAGCAAATTTCTCCGCTATGTAACGAAGAACCCCGTCATAGTGGAACTTCATTCAGCAGGGAATGCCCTTGACATCTGGTGGACAGGTTCGGGCGACTGCACTTACTACCAAGTTATCCGCCGTGAGGTGAATCGCGACGGCACACGCGGTAATTGGGGGAATATGGCACCGGTTTCCACCTATGATACAGATATGTGGGGCTACCCCGCAGGCACAGGCAGGTATATAGACATAGGTATAGTGAAAGGAAAGACCTACGAATATGCAGTTCTGCCCATATACCATGACCCTGATACGCATAACGAAATCACAGCGCCACTGACCGATTCAACCTTCTGGGGTGCAGGCAGGGTGCCTATGGACATTACTCTTGATGTGCAGTCGGTGGGGCAGAACAGTATAGGTCTCTCGTGGACGGACGTTCCCGATGCATACACCTACGATGTGTATCGCAACAGCGGCGACGGGCAATACCAAAAGATAGGCAATATCCCTTACACCACAGGGACGACCTTCACGGACACCAGAGCCGAAACGGGCAAACGCTATACCTACAAGGTAACGGCATTCAACTACAAGGGCGATACCTTGGAGACCAGCGACCCTGCTACCTCCTACGCACAATTGGACGCACTCTATCTCTACAACCTGCAGCCGCGCTTCCCATGGAACGGACTGGTGGACATCTTTGTCGGCTACCGCTCGGCACGCGAGGTACAGACGGACGGCACACCGCATTTCCAAGTCGTAGCCGTGAGCGGCAACGACACCCTTGCCATCAAGACCCTGACGCTGGCTTCCGCCCAGACGCTTGACCCGGGCGACTTCACGCTGCCCGCAGACGGCACGCCGCAACGCCTTGTATGGGACGCACGCACCGACCTCGGCGCGATGTACTTCCCCCAAGGGCTTGTCCTGACCGTCTCCTGTGCGCGTGTCGAGCCCTATCAGGAAGCCACTACTACCAAGCCTTTTGAGGGCGGATATGCCAACGGCGGTTTCATACCTTTCGACCTGCGCCGCACACCCGAAGTGCAACTCGGCAGCCCCACCACCATATTTGCCGACCTCGGCTGGTTTGAGGGTACCACACGCTTGGAGGTCTTTGTCAACGGCGCCAGCGTATTCTCCACCACCGACGAGAACAACGACTCTTTCACCATCGGCAAAGAGCAACTGAATATATGGGGCACCAACACGCTCAAACTGAAGTCCGACAACGGCATTGAGCAGACGGCGCAAATCAAGTACCCCGACTTTGTCTTCACCGCCACGCAGGGCAATCGCGACAGCATTATCGTGGAGTGGAATACCCTGCAAGACATACAGGCGTATTCCATCCGCCGCCGTGTGGCAAACACTGCGGACGCTTTCGTAGAGGTGGCTCTCGTGAGCGACACCACCCGCTGGGCGGACACGTCGGAGGAGACTTTTATCGGCGAGTTTGAGTACACCATTATGCCGCTGCTTGTCAATAACGAGGAGGCAGGTCCGCAACCCGCTGCCGTGATTGGCTACCGTGCGCAGGACATCGCCCGCCCTGTTACTATCACCCCCACCGAACACGGCACCGTAACCGCCGACAAACCCACTGCCCGCTATGGCGAAACGGTAACGCTCACTATCACCCCCGCCGAGGGCTACGCCTTCGACCAACTGACTGTCTTGGACGGCGAAACAGAACTACCCGTAACCACCACCGCAGAAGGCACTTATACCTTCACTATGCCCGCCGCCGATGTGGTCGTCTCTGCCACGTTCAAGGCGGAAACAGGCATCTGGGACGCTACGGCAACAGACCTTGCTCCGCACAAAATCATCCGCCACGGACAGGTATTTATCCTCCGCGGTGGCAAAATATATACTCTTATGGGTGTAGAGGTCGAATAGATTAATGCCGGTTCATCACCACTATGCACAAATCATCATAGAAACGCTGATACTCCTTTTCGGAGATGGCTTTCGGGGCTGTCAGTACCACCAACGGGTGCGGCTGGCAGCCCTCTCTGTAGGCGGGGTGCCGGTGAGGGTAGGGATTAGTCAGAAAACCGCAATGCGTATAGAACCGCAGTCGTGCTGCCGACACCTCGTCCACTATGGGGTCAATCTCCAGCAGAATGGTCTTGCCTTTCTGCTCGACAAACGCTTTGAGCACACGGCTTCCGTAGCCTTGCCCCCGCAGGCTGGAGTCAATGGCGAAATGCTCTATATAGATATAGGTGTCAAATTCCCAATAGGAGATAAAACCTGTCCACTTGCCATCGTCCGTATAGCCCGCCAGATGATACGCTGCCTGCTCGAAAGCCCACGCCTGTTGCGCCTCTGTGCGCTGCTCAAAGATGGGGAAACTGCTGCTGTACAATGCCTTAAACCGGCTGTACAACCTGTCGTCCATACGTCGGATATCTGTTTCTTGTATCATATTCTGTTTCGTCTGCTGCCGCAAAATTACTGCTTTTGAAACTAATATACAATTTTCGCGGGTCTCTCGCGGGTCTCTCGCGGGCTGCAAAGTTACTGTTTTTGAAAATAATATACAAGATATGTGCTTTATTTGTAGCCCTTCAGAACAATCTGCTGTTTATTATGGGTAAAAATGTATATTTTATTTGATTTTCCAAGAAAAAAACGTAACTTTGCAGCCGTTTTTGTAAAAATCAACTAACTTATTTATGTGTGGAATTGTAGGCTATATCGGAAAACGGGATGCATATCCTGTTCTCATCAAGGGGCTTCATCGCCTCGAATACCGCGGTTATGACAGTGCCGGTGTGGCACTTATCAGCCCGTCTGGCAAACTCAATGTATATAAAACAAAAGGTAAAGTCGCTGATTTGGAGGCGTTTGCAAGTGATAAAGATGTGAGCGGCACGGTCGGTATCGCCCATACACGTTGGGCTACCCATGGCGAACCCAATACCATCAATGCCCACCCGCACTACTCCGAGTCGGAGGAACTCGCTATCATCCACAATGGCATCATCGAGAACTACGCTGTGCTCAAGCAGGGCTTGCAGCAGCACGGCTACACGTTCCGTTCCCAGACCGACACCGAGGTGCTGGTGCAACTCATCGAATATACCAAGCGTACCGACAAGGTGGATTTGAAAACTGCTGTCCAACTGGCTCTCAATCAGGTGGTTGGGGCATATGCCATTGCGGTACTCGACCGCTCAAACCCCAACATCATCGTTGCCGCCCGCAAGGGCAGTCCGCTGGTGGTCGGTATCGGTCAGGACGAGTATTTCCTTGCTTCCGATGCCACCCCTATTGTCGAATATACCGACCGGGTTGTCTATATCAACGATGAGGAGGTGGTTACACTTGAGCGTGGCAAAGAACTTGACATCACCACTATCGGCAATGTCCGCAAGACACCCGAAATCAAACGGTTGGAGTTTACGCTCTCCCAGTTGGAGAAGGGGGGGTACCCGCATTTTATGATCAAGGAGATTTTTGAGCAGCCGCGCACGCTTGCCGATTCTATGCGCGGGCGGGTCAATATCGAGCATAACAACATCGCCCTCTCGGGATTCATCGACAACAAGGAGCGTTTCCTCAATGCCAAGCGTATCATCATTACTGCCTGCGGCACCTCGTGGCATGCGGGCTTGATAGCCATGTATGCTATGGAGGAGTTCGCGCAGGTGCCGGTCGAGGTGGAATACTCCAGCGAGTTCCGTTACCGCAAGCCTGTCATTCACCCCGACGATGTGGTTATCGCCATCTCCCAGTCGGGCGAAACGGCGGATACTTTGGCGGCAATCCAACTGGCAAAAGAAAAGGGGGCGTTCATATTCTCTATCTGCAACGTGGTCGGTGCCTCTATTCCGCGCCTCTCCGACAGCGGTTGCTACACCCATGTCGGTCCGGAGATTGGTGTCGCTTCCACCAAGGCGTTCACCGCGCAGGTTACCGCCCTCACAATGCTTGCGCTCTGTATCGGGCGTGAGAAAAAGACCATCAGCGAAGAGAAATACCTCTCTATCGTCCGCGAACTGGCGCTTATTCCCGATAAAATAAAGACTATTCTCAATCAGGACAGTGCCATCGACGAGTTTGCCAAGACGTTCACCTATGCGCAGAATTTTATCTATCTCGGGCGCGGGTATAACTACCCCGTGGCATTGGAGGGCGCACTCAAACTCAAGGAAATCAGTTATATACATGCCGAGGGCTATCCTGCTGCCGAGATGAAACACGGACCTATCGCCCTTATCTCGCAGGAGATGCCCGTTGTGGTCATCGCTCCGCATTGCGGCACGTACGAGAAAGTGGTGTCGAATATTCAGGAGATCAAAGCCCGCAAGGGGCGTGTCATCAGCGTCGTTACCGAGGGCGATATCCTCGTCAGCAATATGTCCGACTTTACGATTATCGTTCCTCCTACCGAGGAGTGTCTCACGCCGCTGCTGACGGTCATCCCGCTGCAACTGCTGGCATACCACATTGCCGTGGCAAAAGGCTGCGATGTCGATCAACCACGCAACCTCGCCAAGTCCGTAACCGTGGAATGATGTTCCCAAAAAGAATTAACGGTCAATTAATGGCAATTAACGGAGAACGTAACCCGATAATGCCTTTTTAATGGTCTTTTAATGGACATTAATGGAGAAAAATCCCTTTAACGGAGAAGGGAAAAATAGAACATCTCTATGCTTTCAAAGTCAGGTGGATGTGAGGTGGATGGTTATAGGATGGTTATAGGATAGTTAATGGAAATATAGAACATTTATGGATAAAAACATTCGTGTAGCCGTACTCGGCTATGGTAACATCGGTCGCGCTGCCGAGCAGGCGGTTTTGTCGGCTCCCGATATGGAGTTAGCCGGTATTTTTCACCACGACGACAACCTCGATGCCATCGATGCCGATGTCGTCCTTCTCTGTACCCCCACCCGTGAGGTGCCGCATTTTGCGGAGCAACTCGCCAAGCGGGGTATCTGTACGGTCGATTCGTTTGATATCCATGGACAGATAACCGACCTCCGCCGGCGCCTGATGCCTGTCAACCAAGCCCATCAATCCGTCAGTATCATTTCCGCCGGTTGGGATCCGGGGTCCGACTCTATGATACGTGCTATCCTCCAAGCCCTTGCGCCTAACGGACTGACCTACACCAATTTCGGTCCCGGGCGTTCTATGGGGCATACCGTGGCGGCGAAAGCCGTCTCGGGTGTCAAAGATGCCCTCTCTATGACCATTCCGCTCGGCACGGGTATCCACCGCCGTATGGTCTATGTCGAATTGGAAGACGGATCCGACTTCGCTGCCGTTGAGCATAATCTGTTGCAGGACGACTATTTCGCCCACGACGAGACGCACGTAATTCCTGTACCCTCGGTGGCTGCCCTCAACAACGTGGCGCATGGCGTCAATCTGGTGCGCAATGGTGTCTCTGGCACAACGCACAACCAGCGTTTCGAGTTCAATATGGAGATCAACAACCCCGCCCTCACAGGTCAGGTAATGACCTCCTGCGCCCGTGCCGCATACCGCCTCCGCCAAGAGAAACGTTACGGCACCTACACAATGATCGAACTCTCCCCCGTCTCCCTCCTCCCCGGCTCCCCCGAAGATCTCATCCGCCAATTAGTCTAATCATCATTACCCCGTCTCCCCGTTCTTTCACTGCTCTTACCCTGTGGATAGCCTAACTCTGTTACCATTATGCCCCGTATCTGTTCCTATCCTGCAGCCAGGTCAGTGGTCGTTTGCGGCGACATCCATGGTGAGTTTCTTACACTTGTGCATAAGATGTGCGTGCAGTATGATATGCACGACACGCTTGTGATTGTGGCAGGTGATTGTGGTTTTGGGTTTGAGAAACAGGGGTATTACGACAATATCTACCGCCGTATTCACAAACGGCTGACGGAGTATAACTGCTGGGTGGCTATGGTTCGTGGTAACCACGATGATCCGTCTTATTTTTCGGAGCAACTCATTCATTATGAGCGGTTTCGTACCATTCCGGATTATAGTGTGCTATTGGCTTGCGGTCGTCAAATACTATGTGTCGGCGGGGCGATCAGTATTGATCGCCGTGTGCGGTTGGCAGAAATGCGCCGTTCTTTTGCCAAAACATACTATTGGGCGGATGAAATGCCGGTCTATTCTCCCGAAAAACTCAATGAAATAGCGTTGGCAGGTATCCGTATTGATACCGTTGTCACCCACACAGCTCCTTCTTTCTGTGAGTTGGTACTCAAGCATGGACTTGACCTTTGGGCGCAAGACGATGCCGCTCTCTTATGCGACTGCCATACCGAACGTCAAATAATGGATGCCATTCTCAATCATCTTCGCCGTGATAACCACCCGCTAACCCGCTGGTATTATGCCCATTTCCACCACTCTTGGCATAGTGAGATAGAGGGTATCTTCTATATCATGCTCGATATTATGGAGTTCCACGAATTACCCGCATAGAATAATCGAAGCCTACAAAAAGAGACTGCCTAATCCACCGGTTAGACAGTCTCTTTTTGTTGTATATATGGTTCAACTCATTAATCCTCCAACAGATGTTCTGCCAATGTCTCCAATGCGGGTATGTCAGTAGGTTTGAGTGCACTGCGGATGGATACAACGGGTTCCACAATCGTGATGTCTTTCATCTGTTCCAGCATTCCGCGCATTATGCGTGCCGCCTGTGGTGCCCAACTGCCGTTTTCCACCAGTCCTACACGGCGCGACTGGTAGGTCTTCAGTTGCAGTTTGTGTAGGAAATTATGCATCGGTGGGAATATATCCGCATCGTATGTCGAGCAGCACACTACCATTCGGCTCATACGGAATGCATCTTCTACAGCCTCTGCCATATCGTCTCGGCTCAGGTCGATAACCGCCACTTTCTTTGCTCCTTTTTGCTTGAGTATCTCGGCTAATTGCAGTGCTGCTTTGCGCGTATTGCCGTGGATAGATGCGTATGCCACCAGTACTCCGTCTGTCTCGGGCTGATAACTGCTCCATATCGTATAGAGACGCACTGCCTCTTGCATCTTTTCGCCTTCTAATATCGGTCCGTGCAGTGGTGCAATCGTCTGAATGTCAAGCGTAGCAGCGGTTTTCAATACGTTTGCTACGGGGCGTCCGTATTTGCCGCAGATATTGAAGTAGTATCGCCGTGCCTCGCAAGCCCAATCATCGGGATCTGCATCATACACACCGAACTTGCCGAAAGCGTCAGCCGAGAACAGCACTTTCTGTTCGGGTACATACGTCATCAGCACCTCCGGCCAATGTACCATCGGAGCGGCAATAAACGAAAGCGTCATATCTCCTAAATCCAATGTATCACCACCCTTCACCTCCATTGTCCGCGCTGCCTCTATACCGAACTGTGGCAACATCAGCAAAGCAATCTTGGAACCGACAAGCGTGGTATCGGGAAAGGCGGTTAGGAAAGCATTGATGGAACCGCTGTGGTCCGGCTCCATATGCTGAATAATCAGATATTCCGGCTTTCTGCCGTTCAACGCTGCGGTTAATTTATTCAGCCATTCGCCCGTCTTTCGCGGGTCAACAGTGTCCATAATGGTTACTTTCTCCGATAGGAGCAGATAACTGTTATAGCACATACCCGCAGGCAGGGCATATTGGCTTTCAAATAAGTCCAAATCGGCATCATCGCAGCCGATATATTTGATAACTTCTGTATTCATATCAAAGCAAATTGGTATCCATATACACCTCCAGCAAACGGCACTCCCCGTCGGTTGGAGTAAGAATAATATCATTCAAGCACGCAGGCAAAAGTACGGCTTCGCCTTTGTGCAAAGTAATGGTCTGTTCCGTTTTGTCCGCTTCCGGAGCATTCAACTGCATACTGCCGCCTACGCACATATAGAGTACAAACGAATCCAATGGTGCATAGTCGCGTTGTATCGGTTCAGAAAAACGGATGACATTCGTCGTAAAATAGGGGGTTTTGGCAATGTTTGCTACGCCATTTGTGGGGTAATCCGTATGTAGTATAGCACTCCCCTTGGGCATATCGTAATCCAACACCTCCAATGCCTGCTGCAGTTTGAGCGGGCGTTTTTTGCCGTCGTTTCCCACTCGATTGTAGTCATACAGGCGGTAGGTTATATCGCTGTTCTCCTGTATCTCTGCCACAATAGTCCCGCGTTTCATCGCATGCACAATCCCTGCAGGCAGCATTACTGCATCGCCCTCCCGCACGGGATATTCACTCAGATAATCGCTCAGATTGCCTTCCTCTATGGCTGTGCGTATCTGCTGCTCTGTCATCGGTTGTTTCCAGCCGCGGATAATCGATGCATACGGCTCGGAGTTCATTACATACCACATCTCGGTTTTGCCGAGTGAATTCTCGTTCTCGAAAGCATACTCGTCATCGGGATGCACCTGGATGCTCAAATCATCGTCCGCATCAATAAACTTCACCAATACGGGGAACGTATTGCCGAATACTTCATACACTTTGTCTCCCACCAACTCGCTCATATATACCTCAAGCAGTTCTTGCAGGTCGTTGCCTGCCAGATGCCCGTTGGTAACTTTGGTCGGAAATTTCTCCTGTGCAGACACAAGCCAACTCTCCCCCACATTCTCAAAATTGTCGGATTGCGGGCTGTACCATTGTTTGATATGTTGTCCCCCCCAGATCTTATGAAACAAGCGGGGCGTGAATTTAAGCGGATATAATGGCATATTGATATAGATAGTGTGCGAAAAATATATAGTAGTGTGCGATAGTATTATGATGCAAAGACGAAGAAACAGGCGACTATACAACTCTGAAAGAGTGGTATTGTCGCCTGTTATAAAATAATTTATCGGATATTGCGCAGATGCTTCTCCCAGTTCCAAGCGGATAGGAGCACATCTTTGATAGGTGTCTCGGCTTTCCAACCGAGTATGGTATTGGCTTTGGTCGGATTAGCCCATACCTTCTCAATGTCCCCCTCCCTGCGACCGACAATCTCGTATGGGATTTTTACACCCGTTGCGTCCATAAAGGCATTGACAATCTCCAGCACACTCAGTCCGCGACCTGTACCGAGATTGAACGTCTCCACCTGCTCTGTGGCTTCGTTCTTGAGCATACGTTCTATGGCTTTCACATGGGCTTTTGCCAAATCAACTACATAGATATAGTCGCGGATACAAGAGCCGTCGGGGGTGTTGTAGTCATCGCCGAATATCTTCAGTTCTTTGCGCAAACCGGCTGCTGTCTGTGTTACAAACGGCAACAGGTTGTTGGGTACACCATTCGGCAACTCTCCAATCAGAGCCGACGGGTGTGCACCTATCGGGTTGAAATAGCGGAGAATGATTGCGTGCAGATTGGCATCTGCGTGTGCCTCGTCGCGGATAATATCCTCGTTGATCTGCTTGGTGTTACCGTATGGCGAAAGGGCTTTCTGGATAGGAGCCGTCTCGTCCACAGGCAGGTGCGCCTTGTCGGGCTGCCCGTAAACGGTACAGGACGACGAGAATACGATATTTTGTACCTGATGGCGTTTCATCACCTCCAAAAGGGTGATGAGTGAACCGATATTGTTGCGGTAGTAGAGTAGTGGTTTCTGTACCGACTCACCCACTGCCTTGCTGGCTGCAAAGTGGATAACACCCACAATATCAGGATACTGACGGAATACACCATCCAAATTGACAAAATCATTGCAATCAATGTTTGCGAACTCGGGGCGGCGACCGACAATAGCGGTAATACCATCCAATACATCCACATTCGAGTTGCTCAGGTTATCTACAATTGTTACATCGTAGCCTTGTTCCATCAGTTCAACAGCGGTATGCGACCCAATGTAGCCTGCACCGCCCGTTACTAAAATTCGTGCCATAATCTATATGGGATTTATTCCTGTTTGGTAAAATATAAAGCGTACTACGCATAGAGCGTTTTTTACGCATCGTCATTAAAATAGTTTCTCGGGATATTCACCTGCTTTAATTAGGTTGTTTATCTTCATTACCACCTGCGGTCTGTCCTCTGCATAGGTTACACCGAACCACTTAGACGGCGTATCCAGCACTTTGCAGGTGGCTTTGCCTGCCATAATAAGGTCATTGACCACGGTCGGTATATAGAGTTCTTTTTTCAGTTCGTTGCCATACTTGGTGAGGAACTCGCGGAATGCCTCTTCCGAATAGTCGAAGTATTCGGGTGTAAAACCCCACATATTCATCGAAACGGGTGTGTTCGGCGCAATAACAGTATCCACGCCATCTTCTGTGAATACAATCTGGTCGCCTATCTTCTCAATCTTGGTACGCTCTACCACATCAGTCAGATACCCGTTCTCATCGGTAGTACAGATGCCGCGGCTCACGCTGCCGTTCTCGCTCAGCGTATTGGCAACGCGGTAACCGACCATACAATACTTGCCCTTTGTACCCTCGATAGTCTTGAGATAGTCTGCCAAGATTTGAAACGACTCCTTGCCATAGAAATCATCAGCGTTGATAACGGCGAACGGCTCATTGATAATGCCTTTTGCCATCAATACGGCATGGTTGGTTCCCCATGGTTTGGTGCGCTCCGGGTTGTAGGTGTAGCCGGCAGGCACTTTGTCAATCGATTGAAAACAAATCTCGCAAGCCACTTTGTTTTGGTATTTAGAGAGAACTACACGGCGGAAATCCTCTTCAAAGTCCTTACGGATAACAAACACAACCTTGCCAAATCCGGCACGCAGAGCGTCGAATACGCTATAGTCCATAATCGTTTCTCCGTTAGGACCGAGACCGTCAATCTGTTTCAGTCCACCATAACGGCTACCCATACCGGCAGCCAATACAAAAAGTGTAGGTTTCATATTTTTAGTTTGGTTTGTAATGTATTTCTATTTATCCAACATCTAATCTCTCAACTCTATCAGTCATAGCATCATTCCTCTGTATCTATCTCTATGCGTCCGTTGCGTTTTTTGTGCTTGAGCCACAATCCATACACCTCGGAGCAGTTGCCTGCGGTAGTGAAGGCGTGTATATCGTTGGTGTGCATAAACTTCATAAGTGCCGAGAACTCGTCCTGTGTGAGCAGGGTCTGTATCTCAATGTATTCCTCATCGCTGTAGCCTCCTGTTACCTTATACAATGAGCATCCTCGCACGAGGTCGTCAATGATATACCGGCGTATTTTTTCATGGTCAGACGAGATGATACATACCCGTTTGCGGCGGTTGAACGATGCGGAGAAATAGTTGATTACCAATCCGTTAATCCATGTGCCAATCAACCCGATGACCACCATACGGAAATCGTTAATCAGGAACGCCGAGCAGCAAATCAATGCCCCACCAATGGATACCGATGCACCTATGTCAAAATGCAGGTATTTGTTGATAATCTTTGCCAAGATGTCCAGCCCGCCTGTGGAAGCGTTGATGCGGAACTCAATCGCCTGACATACAGATAGCAGGAACACAAAGCACACCAAATCAAACCACACATCGCCCATTCCCAATCCAGCGGACATTACCGAGTCTTTCACTTGCTCCAATACTTCGCCCGCACGGCTCAGCAAATAGGGATTGCCGTGTGCATCCAACACTTTCTCTCCCGCCAGCAGTTGCGCCTGAATATCAGGAGCCACAATCACTTTGTGGGTCAAGTTGGTATAAGGAAACACCCAATCCCAAAACTGTGTCAAAGGTCCCAATATCATTGCGGTGTACACCGTCTTTGCGCCAAATTCATTGCCTATAAGCAAAAATGCCATAATCAGCAGTAGCGCATTGATACCCATTACCAAATAGGAGAATGTGTCTGCATTGCCTCCTATCAAAGTGTTTATCACAATACTCAAACCCGAGATTGTCCCTACAATCAGGTGGCTGGGCATAAGGAAATAATAGACTGCCGCCGCGCCGAGGAACATACCTGCGGTCATCATTACCAATTCTTTCCAAAACTTGTGCGTGTGCATAGCGTGCCAAAACGATAAGCACAAGTTCTTCCAATATGCTTTCGTAAGGTACTGTTGTATGTATTCATTCATGGGGGAAGGATTTATTCAGGTTAAGTGTACTCTTTCATTACATATCGCGCCGTGCGCCGTGTGGTCTGGCTCAGCAGAATGTTTTTTCCCTGTGTCTCGCGAGTGATGATTTGCGGCGTGGTACCGCGTATGGTCAGTAGCGAAAGTCCCACATTGTAGGTAACACGATAATCTCTTTGCAACTCCTCAATGGCCTCCTCTACATATCGGGAACTATCCACACAAACAGAAATAGTAACTGCCGATGATTGTATCAAAGACACTTTCAGGCGGTGCCGGTGAATGATGTCAAAGATATGGCTCAAACTTTCCTCCAGCACAAAGGCGAAATCCTTGGCACGCATTGTGATGAGTATCTGGTTTTTCCGCCATATATATACGGGGACATCTATCGGTCCTCTGGCGGTGGCACTGATGACAGACCCTGCCGCCAATGGGTCTGCAAAAGGTTTTACATACAGCGGGATGGATTTGTTCTCCAACGGGCGTATGGTCTTCGGGTGAATGATCTGTGCTCCCGAATAGGATAACTCCACGGCATCATTGTAGGTCAGTTCGGGGATCAGCACTGTATCTTGTACCAACCGCGGGTCGGCATTGAGGATTCCCGGTACGTCTTTCCAAATTGTAACCGACTCGGCATTCAGAATATTGCCCAATAGTGCCGCCGTATAGTCGGAACCTTCGCGCCCGAGCGTGGTACGCAAGCCGTCTGCCGTTCCACCGATAAACCCTTGTGCCACAAAGATATGTTTGTCGGATTGTGCTACGGCTGTGCAAATTTGCTGTGCAGATACCATCATATCCACATTGGCATCACGATACGTTGCATCTGTTCGCAGCAGGTGTGTCATATCAAGCCACTCACTGTCAATGCCTTGTGTTTGCAGATAGGCGTTTACAATAGTGGTGGAGATAAGTTCGCCCCAACTGACCAACTGGTCGTAACTCAAGTCGTAGTTTGTGGCATCTTGCAGAGCGGGCAGATCGTGTATCGGAAGAATGTCGGCAGGCAATCCCAACTCTTGCAAAATAGTGGTATGATAATCTATGAGCGCAGTCCACTCCTGCTGCGCTGTAGCGGTATTGCCCACCCATAGTGCGTTGAGAACACGCTCCAAAGCATTGGTAGTCTTGCCCATTGCCGAGACCACGACCATCAGGTCGCCTTCTCTAAGCGAGACAATATGCGCCAAATTGCGGATACCGTCCGCATTGCGCACCGATGCACCACCAAACTTATAGACCCTCATATTTTGGGAATTTGTAAATTTACAAACTTACAAATTTACACATTTACAAATTATATATCACAGGTTTGCCATATGAATGGCTGTTACGGCTCCTTCTATACCTTTGTTGCCCAATTTGCCACCGGCACGGTCGAGTGCCTGTTGTTTGTTGAGTGTGGTCAGTACGGAGAATATAACGGGTACATGCCCTTGCGCATTCAGTATCGCTACACCTTGCGTAACCGACTGGCACACATAGTCAAAGTGTGGTGTTTCGCCTTGTATCACACAACCGATCACAATGATAGCATCCATATCGGCATATTCGTTGATAGTACGTGCGGCCGCATAAGTCAGTTCCACTGTTCCCGGTACATGCAGGAGAACGATGTTATCCTCATCCACCCCGTGTTTCTCCAATGTGTCCAAGGCTCCTTGCGCCATCGGATAGGTGATATCCGAGTTCCAATTCGCCACTATAATTGCATAGCGCTGACGTTTCAGAACGTCAGCGCTTGGCAATATAGTCGCATCATATTTCGACAAATTGGTAGTCATTACTCTGCTGCGATTGCGATATATTTCTCAATATCCTGTGCTTCCACCGAAGCCGGATAGTCATTCTTGATAGTCTCAAAAGCCTTCTTAGCAGCCTTTTTGTTTCCCTGCTCAAGATATACGAACCCTGCTTTCTTCAGGCTCATCGGAGCAATTATATCGTTGCCCGACTTGGCTGCTGCCTCAAACGCAGAAACGGCTTTGCCGTATTCGCCCATTTCTACATAAGTGTCGCCGAGCAATTGTGAAGCCGCAGGATCAATGGTCAGATCCTTTGCCGAGAATTTCTTGAGGTATTTGGCAGCCTCCTCATACTCGCCGAGTTGGTAGTAGCAGATACCTGCATAGAGGGCAGCCAATTTGCCCGGTTGATACATCTTGTAGGAATTGGCAATCTCCTCAAAACCGATGCACTCCGCGCCATCGCCATTCAGAGCCTGCTCAAAGTCGCCTGCCATAAAATATACTACAGCCTTGGCGTTCTCATTGCTTGCCTCAAGGGCTTTGGGCTTGAATACATACTGGTTGAGGGCAATAATGCCGCAGATAACCACCACAATAACAGTGATAGTCCAACTCAGTACTGCCGAGTGTTTCTCAATCCACAGACCTACGGTCGAAAGTCCTTCGTTCACTTCCTCCAAATGCTGGTCGTCTTTCTTGAATTTTTCTTCTTCTTGTTTTTTCTTTGACATAATTATGTAGTTTTATATTATTCGATTTGTTATAGGATGCGCTTAGGATGCGCATATGATACAACGTGCAAAGATACAACATTCCGCCGACATACACAAAATTTATGAAAAAAAAAGCGCGAAAAGCAAATTTTACTGCTTTTCACGCTTATATATTCAGGTTATATTTACAGGCGTTGAAACTCCAGCATACACCAGTCGCCGTCCGTGCGGCTGGCGGTGTGGATAAGTCTGACATTCTTCGCTGCGGCGATGAGAGCAGGGCAGTCGGCGGCATAGAAACCGCTAATCCAAAGAGCACCACCTATGTTGAGATAACGGGCATAGAGCGGCATTTGCGACAGCAGGATATTTCTATGGATATTCGCCATAATCAGGTCGTAATGCCCTGCCGGCGGAATATCGTCAAGGCTTGTTTCTATCCGGACGCTGTTGAGAGCGGCGTTCTCCTGCGTGTTGAGGACACTCTTGTCGTCAATATCCACTGCCAGCACGTATGCAGCACCTCGGAGAGCGGCAAAAATACCGAGCACCCCTGTGCCGCAGCCGTTATCCAACACGTTTTTGCCCGTTAGGTCGGTTTGCAATAGGGCGTTGATCATCATACCCGTGGTCTCGTGGTGTCCTGCTCCGAAAGCGCAATGGGGAATGATCTTCACCCCGAGTGGCAGTTCTTCTATCGGGTGTTCCGCCTCCCACGTAGCGTTCCAGTTCTCGTCGGGATATTCGTCCAGAGAGAGCAGCGTAACGCCTTCGGTATCGTCAATGAGTTGCTCTATTTCCGTCCTATGTGTGTCAAGTACATCGGTGGGGATATAGGCATCGCTGCCGTCCAACGTGTCAAAACCCAAGTCGAAAAGCGACTGGGCAAACAATTCCTCTTGCCACGGCTCGGCAAAAGAAAAAGAAAACCGAGCCACAGAATACTTCATTTAATGATGAATTATGAATTAGGAATGATGAATGAACCTCTTGACTTCCTCCTGCTATCCATCTGACATCCACCTGTGTTTGGCAGGGTTATTCCCAACCGTTGTAGTGGACGTTGGAAACAGAGTATTTGTTCTTTACGGCAGGAGTCTCGGCGGGATAGCCGACGGGGACGATGCACAACGGAATGATATGGTCGGGCAAACCGAGAATGCTTTGCACTTGTGCCACGCGTTCCGGCGACGGGTGAACGCCCGTCCATACGGCACCCAGCCTCATAGCGTGCGCGGCAAGGAGCAGGTTCTCCGTGGCTGCCGATACATCGTTGACCCAAAAATCAGGCAGGTCGGGAATGGCTTTGGTGAGATCGCCGCAAGGCACAAACGCACATGCGGGGTGGTTCTGACAGCGGGAGTTGGGCATCTCGTTGCCGATACGTTGCAGGAGGGCGGTGTCGGTGATGACGATGAATGCCCATGGCTGTTTGTTGATTGCCGACGGGGCAGCCATAGCACATTGCAGGAGAGTATCAATCTGTGTTTGCGAGAGCGGTTCGCCTGTGAACTGACGCACCGAGGTGCGGGTCAGAATGTTGTCAATAGGAGTTTGCATAGTTTGTTTTGATTGGGTGCAACTTATGAGTGCCATACTCATAAGTGCTACAAAAAGTATTTTTTTCATATCAGTGTGTATTTGGATACAATTTCAGTGCGGTGCCGACCACGTAGTTGCTGCCGCCGATAAAAATAATATCGTTTGGCATAGCAACGGATTGTACGTGGTGCAACGCGTCGGCTATGTCGGGGATAGCCTCTGCAGTGGTGTCCTCAGGGTGTGCCTTCTGCCAACGTCGCAACATCTCTTCGGCAGGAATGGCGCGGTGGGTATCGGGTTGCACAAAGCAGTACCGCACATTCTGCGTCGTGCCGTCCTGAATGCGGGTGGCGGGCAGAAGGCGCATTACCACATCCACATCCTTATCCGACACCATACCGAATACTACAAAAAGTGTGCCTTTGTGATGCGCTTGCTGGTCGCTGAGTTGCTGTGCCACATAGCGCAACCCGTGCGAGTTATGCCCTGTGTCGCAGATAGTGAGAGGCTTGTCGGCAAGTTTCTCCCACCGTCCGCGCAGTCCCGTCAGGCTACATACTTCGGCGAAGCCTTTGCGGATAGCCGCCGTGGTGATATGTGTCCCAATGGGGCTGTAGTTTTGCAGCACACGCAGAGCCACATAGGCGGTCTGTTGGTTCTTGTCCTGATAGATACCGTGCAACTGACATTCGGGTATGTCGCGCAACCGGCAACGGCGCAGATAGCCGCATTGGTCGGCAAACCAAATGCGGCAGCCGGTGGTCTCCAACCCGTCGCCGAGAATACCGCACGCCTGCGCTTTTTGTAGAAAGACAGGGGCTGTTTGCGGGTCGGTCTCGCCGATGACGCACGGCACATCGGGTTTGATGATACCCGCTTTCTCGGTGGCGATCTTCGGCAGTGTATCGCCCAAAAACTCGGTATGGTCGAAGCCTATGTTCGTGATAACCGACAGCATCGGGGTGATGATATTGGTAGAGTCCAACCTGCCGCCCAAACCCACTTCCACGACCGCTACATCCACCTGCATATCCGCAAACCAGGCGAAAGCCAATGCCATAGTGGTCTCGAAAAACGATGGGCGTACCTGTTCCAAAAACGTTTTGTTTTGTTCTACGAATCGCACCACATAGTCTTCGGAAATCATCTGTCCGTTGAGGCGTATGCGCTCGCGGAAATCCACCAGATGCGGACTGGTGTACAACCCTACACGCAAGCCCGCAGCCTGCAGCGAAGCGGCAATGAGGTGCGAGGTGCTGCCCTTGCCGTTGGTGCCCGCTATATGCACCGACCGGAAACGCAGGCGCGGGTTGCCGAGATGCTCCATCAGGCGGAGCGTGTTGTCCAACCCGGGTTTGTATGCTGCCGCACCTATCAGGTGAAATGCGGGCTGCGATGCATACAGATATTCGAGTGTCTCTTGATATGTCATATTATTTAACGTCAGTTCGATATAAGTGAATTGTCTTACTTTGCCGCCGTAGGCAATAAGATTTATGGCAATTTATGGATGTAAAAATCATAGATTTACTTAGATTTCTTGCCGCTTGCGGCAAAGGAATTTTTTATTTCGAACTCACGTTATGTTGTTATCTGTTGTTTAATAGTTGCTGTCAGTTGTTGACCTATAAAGTCTTTCGTTATTTCAAACTCACGTTATGTTGTTATCTGTTGTTTAATAGTTGTTGTCAGTTGTTGACCTATAAGTCTTTCGTTATTTCGAACTCACGTTATTTATTGTTGCATATCTGCGTGCAAGGTCAGTACATTGCCCATTTCTTTCATCTTCAGCCACTTGTAGAAATCGGGCGTGATGTGTACCTGCATTGATTTGGAAGTGAGCATGATGCGGTTGTTGTGGAGCGTGTCGTGCACCTGCACGCACAGGCGCGATTTCCCCTTGTTCGATTCGCATTGTGCCACCAGTTCGTCAATCAACTCCTGTGTTACATTTTCCAGAGGAATAGACAGGCTGACCGACGACATATAGGCATCCTGCACGTCTTGGAGCAATTCCACTTTCTGCACTGCAAACTCAAATTCCGCCTCCTCATCTTTTTTCTCGTGAAACCAGCGCATACCCGTGCCGCGTTGTTGGATGGTTCCCGTAACAAAAACATACAGATTAGGCTGGAGGTATGCCAAATTGTTTTTGTAGGTTTCTCCGAACAGCACCATCTTGTAACTGCCCGAATAATCCTCTATCGTATATCGCCCGTACGGATGATTGCCCTTTTGCGAGGTGGCGTTTTCTGCAGAAGTAACAATTCCGCCGAAACGGATAGTCTGGTTTTTGTATTTCTCCAGAAACTCTTTCGGGGTCAGTTTTTCGGGGTCATCCTCTCCGCCCTCCTTATCGGGGTTGTCTGCTTTTGCTATAGCCGCATTGCGGGCATCGGGTGTGCGCCAAGCGTCGAACTGTGTCAATTGCTCGGTGGTGATGTTGCACATCTGCTGAATCTCAAACTCATAGTCGTCCAACGGGTGTGCAGAAAGGAAGATACCAATGAGCGATTTCTCCGTATTGAGCCGCTCGATAGTTGACCATTTCTGTACTTGCGGCAGTTCGGGGTGTTGTATCTCTACGGCTGCCCCGAGGTCACCGAAAAGGGAGTTTTGCTGTTGTTGCTTGTCTTGCTGGTACATATTGCCGTAGCGTATCAGCGTCTCGAGTACGTTCTCGCCGCGGCTGTTGGTACCGAGCAGTTGTTCGCGATACAGCCCGTCGAAGCAGTCGAAAGCCCCTGCACAGGCGAGGTTCTCGATGGTCTTGCGGTTGCAAGCCGAGAGATTGACGCGCTCAAGGAAGTCGAAGATGTCCTTGTATTTGCCGTTGCGGTTGCGCTCCGTGATAATAGCCTCCACGGCACCTTCGCCCACACCTTTGATACCGCCCAAGCCGAAGCGGATATCACCGTGGCTGTTGACGGTGAAGGTGAGTTCGGACTCGTTGACATCGGGCTCGAGTACCTGTATCTTCATGGCTTTGCACTCGTCCATGAACTTTGTAACCTCCTTGATGTCGTCCTTCGAGACGGTCAGGTTGGCAGCCATAAACTCGGCAGGGTAGTGCGCCTTGAGGTAAGCGGTCTGGTATGCCACCCACGAGTAGCACGCGGCGTGGGACTTGTTGAACGCATAGGAGGCGAATTTCTCCCAGTCTTTCCAAATCTTGTCCAGCACTTTCTCGTCGTGTCCGTTGACCTTGCCACCTGCCATAAACTTGCCTTTCAGTTCTTGCAGGATAGCCATCTGCTTCTTACCCATCGCCTTTCGCAGTTTGTCGCTCTCGCCGCGGGTGAAGTTAGCCAGCAGTCGCGAGAGGAGCATGACCTGCTCCTGATAGACCGTAACGCCGTAGGTGTCCTTCAGGTATTTCTCCATAATCGGGATGTCGTACGTTACGGGTTCGAGTCCCTGTTTGCGGCGGATGAACTGCGGGATATAATCCATAGGTCCCGGGCGGTAGAGGGCGTTCATGGCGATGATGTCGCCGATGACGGTCGGTTTGAGTTCCCTCATGTACTTGCGCATACCCGGCGACTCGAACTGGAACACGCCTATGGTGCGCCCCTCTTGGAAGAGCCGGTAGGTCTCTGCATCGTCAATGGGGATGTGGTCGATATCGATGTCAATGCCGTGCGCTTTCTTGATATTCTTGAGGCACTCCTTAATAATAGTAAGCGTAATCAGTCCGAGAAAGTCCATCTTGATGAGTCCCACGCTCTCTATCACGTGTCCGTCGTATTCTGTCACTAATACGCGCCGTTTGCTTTCTTTGTCCTCCACGCTTGACAGCGGGGCGAACTTTGTCAGGTCGTCTGCACCGATAATCACTCCGCAGGCGTGGATACCCACCTGCCGGATAGTATCCTCGAGTTGCAGGGCATAGTTGAGCATACTGCGTATCTCGGGTTCGCCCTGCTCGTACTCGCGCTTCAGTTCGTCCACATACTTGTAGCAGTTCTTCAGGTTCACCTTGGGCGGCTTGCCTTTCTCGTCCTTGATGTTGTCGGGGAATTTGCGGTCGGGGATATACGATTTCAGTTCGTTCACCTTAGCCAAAGGCACACGCTGTACGCGCCCCACATCGGAGATAGCCGACTTGGTAGCCATCTTGCCGTAGGTGATGATATGTGCTACATGCGTCTCGCCGTACTTGCGGCTTACCCAGTCCAGTACCTTGCCGCGTCCTGCATCATCAAAGTCTGTATCTATATCGGGCAATGACACACGGTCGGGGTTGAGGAAACGCTCGAACAGCAGGTCGTATTTCAGGGGGTCAAGGTCGGTGATGTGCAGGCAATATGCCACTACCGAACCCGCCGCCGAACCACGTCCCGGACCTACGCTCACGCCCAATTCCTCACGCGCACCGCGGATAAAGTCCATCACGATGAGGAAGTAGCCGGGGAAACCCATCGTCTTCATCACGTGCAACTCAAACAGGATACGGTTCACCACCTCGCGTTGCCGCTCGTCCAAATCCGCTGCGTCCCAATAGTGATAATCCAGCCCTTTGGTGTTCTCCAGAAACGGCTCCAGTTCGGGGTAACGCTTCTTCGCACCGTTCCACGTGAGGAAACTCAGGTACTCTGCCTCAAATTTGATACGGTACATGCGGTCATACCCGCCGAGGTTCTTGAAACGCTTCTGTGCGTCTTTCTCGCTCAACGGGTTCTGCCCGTGTTCGTCGGTCATAAACTCCTGCCACAGGTCCTCCTCCGTGTATTTCTGCCGTATCTCGTCTTCCGTGCCGAAGTCTTTCGGGATGTCGAACAGCGGCATAATCGGTCCGTGGTCAATGTCGTATATCTCCACTTTGTCCGCTATCTCCTGCGTGTTCGCCAGTGCCTCGGGTATGTCGGAGAAGATGCTGTACATCTCTTCGGGTGTCTTGAGCCACTCTTGTTTGGTGTAGTGCATACGGTTTTCGTCGTCCACATAGTGGTTGGTGCTGAGGCAGATAAGCCGGTCGTGCGCCTCGGCGTTCTCCTCCTCCACGAAGTGCGAGTCGTTGGTGCAGATAATTTTTACATTATGTTTGCGGGCAAGGTCTATCAGCACGGGATTCACCTCTTTCTGCTTTTGATACACCTCCTGGTCGCCGCCGGGTTTGTCGGTCTGGTGGCGTTGTAACTCTATATAATAATCTTCGCCAAACACCGACTTGAACCACTCGATTGATTCTTCCGCACCCGCTATGTCGCCTGCCATAATCTTTTGCGGCAACTCGCCGCCCAAGCATGCCGACGAGCAGATAATACCCTCGTGGAACTCCTGCAGCAGGTCTTTGTCGATACGGCTCGTGTAGTTGAATGCGTCCGACATGAAGCCGGCACTCACAATCTTGCACAGGTTGTGATAGCCGGTCATGTTCTTTGCCAAAAGGATCAAGTGCCAGCCCGAGCGGTCGATGATGTACTGCCTCCCCTCGCCGTTCACGGCTTTCTCGTCGGTCATAGAGTGCCGCCCGCGCCGCGCACAATATGCCTCACACCCCACAATCGGTTTGAAAGGTACAAACGGCTGTTTCTCATAGGTCTCGCCTTTCTCCGCTGCGGCTTGCGCCAGTTCCTCCTGCTTGGCGTCCCATGCTTCTTTGTTCTTGCTGTTTACTTTCTTGCAGTAGTCGAGCAACTCCTTGATTCCGTACATGTTACCGTGGTCGGTCAGCGCCACGGCACCCATACCGGTGCGAAGACATTTGTCCACGATGTCGGGTACTTTGCTCATTCCGTCCAGTACCGAATACTGCGAGTGTACGTGTAGGTGTGTGAAATTCATTTTGTTACGTTTTCTGTGTTATAAGTTGGCTTAATCTGTCTGTTATAAGTTGGCTTAATCCGTCTGCAAAGTTACGAAAAAAAATATAGATATGCAAACGAAAAAGACGTATGCTTTCAGGTCTATGTTGCTTGTATGTGATTCGTACGAACTATGTTGAAAAAATGCTTTTTATGAGTAAAAAAGTGCTTTATTGCCTCGTCGGGAGTGTTCC
>ERZ808259.74-NODE-74-length-68603-cov-63.420917_pt1 | contig 68603 bp, 45 predicted proteins | sample MGYA00521279_ERZ808259 | MGnify/ENA primary metagenome ERZ808259 (study PRJEB31516, sample SAMN03275586) | gut metagenome | biome: mammalia-associated habitat; material: feces | host: Papio cynocephalus | place: Kenya | collected 2012-07-27 ...
ACCTACTAATCACCTACTAATCACCTACTAATCACCTACTAATCACCTACTCTTACTATACGGAAGTAAGGGTGTTGTAAACGAATTGTAAAACAAAAGAGATATGAGATATTGCACTGTTCTTTTGTCGTTGTTCCTTACCGTCGGTATGCAGGCGGCTGACCTGACACTGGCTGCGGGCGATGTGGAACTGACTTTCACCAAGGTGGCTGAGGGCTACCAAACCAACCTGACCTACAACGGCACCGACCTGCCGTTTATCGAGGCAGGCAAACCCGCCTATCTGGAGGTGCAAGGCAAGCCTGTGGCGGGTTATTACTCCACGGTGAGCGAAAACCAAGGAACGTTCACGTGTGTGGCAGACCTGAGGTCGGGGCGCGGTTCTCAGTTCCGCGTAACCGATACCTACACTTCGCCCGCTGCGGGACAGATTTCGCTCCGGCGCAATGTACAGGTGGTGAGCAAGAAAGGTGGGGACAACTATTTTCTCTCGGCTTTCGGTGTAGAGACTACCGACAATGCGAAGTTTACCAATAACGAATATCTTGTGCCGGGAGTGTTGTACAAGGGCTATTTCGATGCGGTATGCAATACGCCGACATACTTGCCGCAGGACGGTGATGCGTGGTTTCTGTACAGGGATGACCGTACGCCGCTGCCGTTTGTGATGTCGCGCAGCAAGCAAACCGGTACAACCATCACATTGGCGCATCAGGATTCGGAGTGCCGTACTGTAGTGGCGGATGCCAACGGTGATTCCTACAACGCCGGTTATCAGTTCGGCGCCTGCGGTCTGTGGCGTGATACTGCCAACAACCTTACGTACCAAGAGGTGCTTTACCCCGGTACTACGAAATCAACCAAGTCGGGCAAGGGCAACCGTTTTCACCCTGTGGATACGGGTGTAAAGCACAGTTATTCGGTTTTTGTGAGCGTGTCTCATACCGACACTTACGGCGAGGCGGCAAAGCAATCATGGAATACGGTGTTTGATCTCTACAATCCGAAGATATACAATGTGGATTTGCAGGCTTGTTACCAAGGGCTTATAGAGAGTCTGCTGACCTACTATGTGCCGAGCCGCGCAGACGGCGGTACATACGACAAGCCGGGTTGGCCGTTTGAGGTGAGCCTGACGGATTTCAAGCCAAGGGGAATTGATTATCAGATGGGTTTTGTGGGCATGCAGGTGTCTTCAGGGTATTATCTGTACCGTTACGGCATAGAGAACAAGCAGAGCGACACGCGCCACAAGGGGGAAGCGGTGCTGGATTTCTGGGCGGACGACTGCCTGTCGCCTATCGGAATGCCGAGTACGTGGTATGACCCCAACGGGAATGGCGGCAAGGGCGGCTGGCGCAACTATGAGAGTATCTTGCGTATTATGACAGGCGGTATGGAAGGGTTGCTGAGCGCATGGTGCTACGGCACAAAGAACGGCGAGAAACACGACAACTGGATTGCCTCGTGCAAGAAATTCGGGGACTGGCTGCTCAGTGCGCAAAACGCCAACGGCAGTCTGGCGTTCAGTTGGAACCGCAACAAGATACAAAACAACCGGCACCCTGTGAAATTGTCAAACGGGCTGACGACCACCTCGGCACTACGCTACCTGGTGGAACTGTATATCGCCACGGGCGATGAGCGATACAAAGAGGCGGCACTGAAAGCAGGCGACTATTGCTACCTGTTCGTACATAAGAAATACCACTACTGCGCTTGCGTAGTGGATAATCCGCAGGTGATAGACAGTGAGTCGGGTTATATGGCGATGGTGGGCTTTTTGTCGCTGTACGATTTGACCAGAGACAAGAAATGGCTGGACGCAGCGGAGCAGGCGGCAACCTATACGGAGACATGGGTGTATAGTTTCGAGATACCCGTGGAGGACGACCGCACCGAGGACAATCCTATTTTCCCGCGCGACCGCAGTATCGTGGGGCAGCATTTGATAGCCATAGGACACTCGGCTGCCGACCTGGGTTTTGCATGGACCTCGTTTGCCTACTATCGTCTGTATCTGCTTACCGGGAATGAGCATTACCTGAAAGCAGCGCGTATGTCGGCGCACAACAGCAAACAGTCGATGAACTGGGACGAGAGTCTCTATCCCGGGCAGCCGAAGGGCTTGCAGTTGGAGGCCTTCCAAGTGATGATCCCCCGCCGTGTGGGCGGTGTGGCTACCACGCTCAACTGGAACTATGCCGGACACCTCGACCCGATGTTCCGCTTCAAGGACGCATTCGGCACACCCGATATGGAGGAGGTGGAGAAAATGAGTTGGGAGAAGCGTCAGGAGATGGCGGCACGCTACTCGCTCTATCAGTCGTCGGATTACGGGCAGACGATACTTGCCAACGAAGATGTGCGCACCGATATGGAAGTTGCTTACCCCAATCCTATCGATTCGGGCAGCAGCCTGCATATAGAGATGCCCGATGTGGCATATACGCTGAGTATATACACTATGGCAGGCGAGTTAGCCTACCGGTGTGATAAAGAAGGCTGCGCTGATGTGAAGATGGGCTTTCCGAGCGGGGTTTACACTATGGTGATACGCCACGACGGGGGTGAAAGTACGCAACGTGTGATTGTCAAATAATCAAAACTAATACTATGAAACAACTGAAAAAGATAACCGCACTGCTTTTTGCGTGGTGTCTGTCGTGTGCTGCCGTGCTGGCACAAGAGGTGCGCGGTACGGTGGTGGACAGCGAGGGCGAACCGCTGATAGGCGTGAGTGTGGTTGAGAAAGGTACGTCCAACGGTACGATTACCGACTTGGACGGCACATTTGTGCTGCATCTGCAGTCCACCGACACCAAGAAAGCCAAGTTGCATTTTTCGTATGTGGGCTATCAGTCCCGCGAATTGCCGGCAGACAGCCGTGAGTTGACACGTGTACAGTTGACGGCAGACAACCAACTGCTGGACGAGGTGGTGGTAGTAGGCTACGGTCAGAAACGCAAGGGCGGTATAGCATCGGCGGTAACAACGGTGCAAGCCGAAGATATTGCCCGCTCCACCAGTACCACCACTTCCGGTGCGCTGGTGGGCAAAATGGCCGGCATCACCTCGCGCCAGAGCAGTGGTGTGCCCGGTGCTGCAGCCAGCATACAAGTACGTAACCTGGGTACACCGCTGTATGTCATTGACGGCGTGATAAAAGACGAGGACGCATTCAACAACCTTGACATCAGCGATATAGACAATATCTCGGTGCTGAAAGACGGTGCTGCGGCTATCTATGGTGTGAAAGCGGCGAACGGTGTCGTACTTGTTACCACCAAGAAAGGCAAGGTCAACCAGAAGATGGAGGTGAACTTCAATGCCTATATGGGCTGGCAGCAATGGACGGAATATCCGGAGTTGCTCTCGGCTTATGACTGGGTGTATGCCAACTATATGCGCGATGTGAACAGCGGTACATTGGCTGTTACCACGGAGCAGGCGCGTGCCGAGTTGGAGAAATGGAAGACAGGTTATTACAACCCCGAGACTGGCGAGGACTATCGCGGCTACGACTGGTACCACAACTATGTGCGTTCCGCCGCTCCGCAGTACTACGCCAACGCCAACCTGTCGGGCGGCACGGAGAAGATGACATACTATGCCTCGTTGAGCCACGTGGGACAGGAGGCGGTGTTTAAGGATTACAGTTTTGACCGCACCAACCTGCAGACCAATGTGGATGTGAATATCACCGACCATCTCAAGTTCGGTACCCGGATCTCCGGTAAGATAGACAATACCATCAATCCCGGTCTGCCCGGAAACGACGACTACGCTGCCCGCAAAATGTCGGTGATCGGAATGCTGCCTATCTATCGCCCGTATGCCAATGATAACGAGCAGTATATCAACTATATCGCCGGCTATGACGGTGCACACAACCCCGCTTCGTACACCATAGACAATGCGGGTGAGTATCACAAACGCAACACATCTTTCCAAACCAATTTCACACTGGACTGGCAGACACCGCTGCAAGGCTTGTCGGCACGGGCAATGTTCTCGTATTACTACAACGGGCAGGATATCAACAATCTGGAAAAGGAATGGAAAGAATACACGTACGACCCTGTAAACAAAACCTACCAAGTGGCGTATGACAAGACCGATACATGGATGGAGCGCACCCGCGCCAAAACGAATGATATCACGGGGCAGGCACTCGTAAGTTATGACAACACATTCTCCGGACACCATGTGTCGGCTACCGTAGGTTTCGAGTTCTACAAACGTATGTACAACTCGCTCTACAATGCGCAGAACCCGGTTGAAAATCCATATATTGACCTGATTACCACCAGCAAAAACAATACAGTTGAGGAGCAGACCTACACACAGACTACTGCGAGCGGTATCTTCCGCGCAGGCTATGACTACCGCGGACGCTACATCATCGATTTTGCCGGCAGGTATGATGGCAGTTGGAAATTCGCCAAGGGCAAGCGATGGGGTTTCTTCCCCTCGGTGAGCGGCGCATGGCGTATGTCGGAGGAGACATGGTGGCAAGACGGAAGCATCAATGACTATTGGAGCAATTTCAAGATACGTGCTTCTTATGGTCAGTTGGGTGATGACAACGTCGGTTCGCTCTATCCGGACTTTGCGTATCTGGACGGATATACCTATAATTCGGGTAGTTATTTCACTACCTCCGACCCGCTTTCGGGCAACACCAACAGTGCTCTCATCGGCACTATTTACAAGGGTACGCCCAACACCCAAATCTCGTGGATGACCACCTCGTTGACCGATGTGGGTATTGACCTCGGCTTTTTCGGCAACCGTCTGACCGCGGAGTTCGACTTCTTCCTGCGTACACGAGACGGTATCGCAGCGCAGCCCGACAACCTTGTATTCCCACAAGAGTCGGGTCTCGTACCATTGGCAGAAAACCTCAACTCAGACAAACATATCGGTGGGGACGGTTTCATCAAATGGCAGGACAAAGCAGGCGATTTCAAGTATTACATCGGGGGCAACCTGACTATTTCGCGTCAGAAAAACGGTATCCGTGCAGGCGAGAAATTCGGCAATGCATGGGACAAGTACCGCAACAGCAAGTCCGACCGTTGGTCGAATGTGGAGAACAACCAGGTCTGGCAATGGGAGACCATCGGCGTATTCCAAACACAAGAGGAGATAGATAACTATCCCGTTATCATCGACGGTGCCAACAATACCACCCTCCAACCGGGCGACCTGATATTCAAAGATGTGAACGGCGACGGCGTAATCGATGAATACGACAAACGCCCGCTCGGCTACTCGTCTGTTATGTATGCATGGTCTGATGCAACCGGTATCCGGCAGCCGATACTGAGTTTCGGTATCAACTTCGGATTCGAGTGGAAAGGCATTGACTTTGCCGTGGATTTCGCAGGGGCTTCGATGAATACATACGTGCCGGACTGGTATATGAAGTGGGCTTGCAGCCGCGAGATGGCGGGCTATGCCTCTACCACACTTGACAGTTGGCACCACGAGGACATCCTCGACCCCACTTCGCCGTGGGTAGCGGGTAAGTTCCCCGCCGTGAGTGCCAAACACCCGTCCGCACGCGGCGAAAACGATTTCTATACACGTGATGTGAACTATATCCGTTTGCGCAACCTCGTGCTCGGCTATACGTTCCCCAAACGCTGGACGGAGAAAGCCAAGATACAGAAGGCGAGAATCTATTTCGAGGGTACCAACCTCTTTTGCTTCGACTCGCTTGAGGACTACGGCGTTGACCCCGAGATTGCTTATGCCAATGGTATTGACTACCCGCAGAGCCGCGTCTTCACTGTCGGTTTCAACCTTGGATTCTAATAATGCGTAAGTAATAAAAAGATTACAACAATGAAAACAAGATATATTTTCCTATCGGTTTTTGCGGTGGCACTTGCGGCTTGCGACAACTGGCTTTCGCCGTCCGACTCCACTTCGCTGAGCGAGCAGCAGACCTATTCGTCGGTGGCTACGATCAACAGCGTGTCCGCCAATCTCTACAGCCGTTTGCGCTACGAGCAGTCGTTTACGCAGGACAACGAGACCTACGACCTCTGTTCGTGGGACGAGGCGATCAACAACTCCGCCTATTGGGCAAACATCGGCAACAAGAATGCCGACTATCGCCAGTACTACGACTATACCCTCGTCCGTGACCTTAACAAACATATCCATTGTTTGCAGACCGTAGTCGGTCCCGACGTCTCTGCCGACCACCAACGCTATTTCCTTGCCGAGGCGCGTTATATGCGTGCCTACACCTATTTCGTGCTGGTTTCGCGTATGGGCGGTGTGCCGCTGCTCACCGAGGTACAGGAATATACCACCGATACCAAATCGCTTGCCAAACCGCGTAACAAAGAGTACGAAATCTATGATTTCATTCTTGGCGAACTCGATGCTATTGCCACTGACCTGAACCTTGCTGCCGCAGGCACCACCACGCGTGCCACGATGGGTAGTGCATTGGCACTCAAGTGCCGTGCCGCCCTCTATGCGGGTACTATTGCTTACAACTATGACAAGAGTGTTGCCAAAGGTCTCGTACTCACCGGTTTGGAAACGGGTATCCCCCGCGAGAAAGCCGACGGCTATCTCAAGCAGTGTATTGATGTCTGGCAGTCGCTCAAATCTATGGGTGTTTATTCACTGGCACCCGACTATGGCGACTTGTTCCAAGCGAAGAGCAACTCCGAGGTTATCTTCGAGATTGCCTACGATGGTACCAACTTTACCAACAATTTCACTTTCTGGACGGTTCCGCGCAGTCTGCGTCCCGATACCAAGAGCGGCAGTTGTGTCAATCCTGTTGCCAACCTGCTTGACTGCTATGAGATGGCGGCTACCCATACCCGCGAGCCGTTCAACCCCTACAATGGGGCGAACAAAGCCGAGACCCTTACGGGCGTAACCTCTTCCAACAACTCGTACCGCCTTTTCGACAGCCCAGAGGAGTTCTTTGCCGGTCGCGACCTGCGCCTTGCCGCCACGGTCATCTATCCGGGCACTTCTTTCCGCGGTGCGGCAGTCGATCTGCGTGCGGGGCTGGCTATACCCAACGGCAGCGGTTGGACATTCAAGATGGCACCTACTATGGAGGATGTGGACAACTCCACAACGCTCAATTTCTATGATAATCAACCTATCACGGGTGCAGAAGGTCCGCATATAACGAGCAACTATGTCAGTCATTCGGGCTTGCTCCTGCGCAAGTATGTGGACGAGACAAGCGGTTCGGAGAACAACGGGAGCAGCAAAGTTCCTTACATTGTCTTCCGCTATGGCGAGGTGCTTCTCAACGCTGCCGAGGCGGCTTACTACCTCAACGAGGATGGTATCGCCGAGTACAATGGTCTCAATATGGCGGAGACAGCCCTTGCTTTGGTCAATGAGGTTCGCCATCGTGCAGGGGGCGATGCATTCTGCCTTACGGCTTCCGAGTTGGACCTCGACCGTATCAAGAACGAGCGCCGTGTAGAACTCGCCTTCGAAGACCATCGCTACAACGACCTCAAACGCTGGCGTACTGCCGACGAGGTATGGGAGTACAACACATCCAACGAGCAGGCAATGACCTACGGTCTGTGGCCATACCGCGTCTATGCGCCGGGCGACGAGCGCAACGGCAAATGGCTTTTCCGCCGTGTGCTACTCGAACATCGCGGTGCCCTCGGTATTGCCAATGACCCGATTAAGTTTGACAATACCATGTACTATGCCACCTATCCGAAAGACGACGGCAACCCGTACATCGTTACCAACCCCAACCACTAACAAGATAGGACAATGTGGAGATGTGAAAACAAAGCAAACAGGCGCGGGATATGTTGTCCCGCAAGAAAGGTTTTGCCGGTTTTGTTTATTAATGGTTAATGCGTGGTGAATTATATGTTCCATAGAAAATAATTAACGTCTAATTACACGATAATTAACGTTCTTATAAATCTTACAACAATGAAAAAGTTAAATATATTATTCGCTTTTTGTTTGGCGTTATGCCTCTCCGCCTGCGAATACGACAACTACGATGGTCCCGAGTGCCGTTTTACGGGTCATGTTACTTATCAGGGCAAACCCTATGTCTTCGATGGCAACAAGTCTGTTCTCAAGGCGGTACAGAAAGGCTTCGGCAAAAACGACGGAGGCACACCCATCCGTATCAACGAGGACGGTACGTTTGCCCAACTCCTCTTTGCGGGCGACTATTACCTTACCCTCGACAACCGTCAGTATCCCTTCCGGTTCGTCGATTTCCATTCTCTCGGTGCCGGTCTCGGCTATGATACCATCCCTATGACCCTCACGGGCAATGCCGAGCGTGATTTCGAGGTTATCCCCTATTATCTCATCGACTCGGTCGGCTTCGATCCGCTCAATGCAGACTCCAAGGAACTGAAGGTGACGGTGCGTATCCGCCGCAACCCCGACGAGCGTCTCCCTGATACACTCCCGATGGTTACGCGTGCATACGTCTATGTCGGCACCAATCAGCATGTCAATTCCGCTACCACGCTTACCAAGGGCTCCCGCCCGCTCAAAGTAACGGACGAGGTTACGGTCAGTATGCGGGTCGATCTGTCCAAGTACCGCGATGCCACCTACTATGTCAACAACTACCGCGACTACCTCTATTTCCGCGTAGCCGTCGAGTTGGATGCCACATACATCGCTTCGGGCTACTACCTCCTCTCCGACCTCTACCGTGTCGATAACGTCCCCTACGTAACCAAATAAATTTATGGTTAAGTAATTATATGTTCCAAAGAAATTAACGTCTAATTATACGATAATTAACGTTCTTAGAATTTCCTTTATTTCTTTCATTTCTCTCGCACCGCGGTAGCGTGTGCGTAGAAACCACACACAAACGCAATAATGAAACGTTTCCTTTCCTTAACGATGCATCTCGTCTCGTTCTGCCTGTTCCTCGTGCTGTCAGGCTGTGCCAAGCAGCCGCAGGCACTCTACCAAAACCCGTTGTTCCCCCAATGCGGCCCCGACCCGTGGGCACTCTTCTACAACGGCAACTACTACTATATGCACACCACTCAGAACTGTCTCCGCCTGTGGGTAACGCCCGACATCACCGATGTCCGCAATGCCCCCTGCAAGACCATCTGGACACCCACTGACTCAACCAATATGTTCGACCTCTGGGCACCCGAGATACATCGTATCAACGGCAAATGGTATGTCTATTATGCAGCCGACGACGGCAACACCGACAACCACCAACTCTATGTCCTTGAGAACCCCAACGAAGACCCCTTCGAGGGCGAGTTCGTGATGAAAGGACGTATCTCCACCGACCCCGGCAACAACTGGGCTATCGATGGTTCCGTCTTCGAGAACAACGGCGAACTCTATATGGTCTGGTCGGGGTGGCAGACGCGCCGTGTCAGCACCGAGACCCAGTGTATCTATATCGCCCGTATGGAGAATCCGTGGACACTCGCGTCCGAGCGGGTCATCATCTCCCGTCCCGAACTCGAATGGGAACGCCATTGGGTCAACGAGAACGGTTTCACACCCTCATACACCATCTATGTCAACGAGGGCCCTCAGCCTCTTCCATCTCCCGATGGGCGGTATATCCATATCGCCTATTCGGCAAGCGGATGCTGGACACCCTACTATGCCCTCGGTCTGCTTACCGCCCGCACCGATGCCGACCTCCTCGACCCCGCTTCGTGGCAGAAGAGTCCTGAACCCGTCTTCCGACAGAAACCCGAAGCAGGGGTCTATGGTACGGGGCATAACAGTTTCTTCCCCTCGCCCGACGGCACCGAGTGGTATATCCTCTACCACGCACGTTCCCACGAAACCGACCCTGCAGGTATGGGCGACACCCGCACACCCCGTATGCAGCGTTTTATGTGGGGCGACGACGGTTTTCCCCGTTTCGGCGAACCGCTGCCTACCGATACCGCCCTGCCCAAACCATCAGGTACACCGTTTGTCAAACGTACCTACCACCCCGCAGGCAACAACATCTCTACCGCGTGGGGCGACCAAATCAACCTCGATGCTGTCCTCCCCGAGTACCCGCGTCCGCAACTCGTCCGCGACCGTTGGCAGAACCTCAACGGCTTGTGGCAGTATGCCATTCGCGAGGACTGCGACCCGCTGCCACGCGTCTGGGATGGTGATATACTCGTACCTTTCTGCCTCGAGTCGTCTCTCTCCGGCGTAGGAAAGACCCTCCCCTACCGCCACGCACTCTGGTATCATCGTACCTTCACCGTCCCGCGCGATTGGCATGGTCAGAACATCATCCTCCATTTCGGGGCGGTTGATTGGAAAACCGATGTCTATGTCAATGGTACGCTTGCCGGCTCTCATACAGGCGGTTATACGCCCTTCTCTATTGACATCACCCCTTACCTCAACGGCAAGGGGGAGCAGACCCTCGAACTGGCGGTTATCGACCCGTCCGACCGTGGCTACCAGCCGCGAGGCAAACAGGTGGCTGACCCCAATGGTATATGGTACACCTCGGTCTCGGGTATATGGCAAACCGTCTGGTTTGAACCCGTTCCGGCAAACCATATCACGGCTGTCAAAACCATTCCTGACCTTGCTGCAAACGTCATCCGCACCACTGTCAGCACGTCCGACCTGGCGGCAAAAGACCCTCTCACTGTCACCCTCCTTGCCGATGGCAAAGTCGTTGCCGAGGCTACGGCTGCTGCGGGTGAAGAGGTGTCGCTCCCCGTGGCTCAGCCCCGTCTATGGTCGCCCGACTCGCCTTTCCTCTACGATCTCCGTATCTCTCTTGCCCATAACGGCAAGACCATCGACCAAGTGGCTTCCTACACTGCTATGCGCAGTATCGGTAAGGTGCAGGACACGCACGGCATCTGGCGTATGACCCTCAACGGCAAACCGCTCTTCCAGTACGGACCGCTCGACCAGGGCTGGTGGCCGGACGGACTCTATACCGCCCCCGCCGATTCGGCACTTGTCTTCGACATCGAGACCGCCAAACAACTCGGTTTCAATATGATCCGCAAGCATGTCAAGGTCGAGCCTGCCCGCTGGTACTACCATTGCGACCGTCTCGGTATGCTCGTTTGGCAGGATATGCCGAGTGGCGACGTGGGTGGCAACCGTTGGGCGCAACACTCCTACGAGGGTGGCACCGACCAACCACGTACCGCCGAGTCGGTGGCGGACTACTACCGCGAGTGGCAGGACATCATGGATTTCTGTATGTCCTATCCCTGTGTCGTTGTATGGGTGCCGTTCAACGAGGCGTGGGGGCAGTTCGACACCGAAGCCGTTACCCGTTGGACGGCAGAATATGACCCGTCCCGTCTCGTCAACTGCGCCAGCGGAGGCAATTTCCGCCGTTGCGGTGATATACTCGACCTCCACAACTACCCCGCACCCGCTATGTATCTATACGACCCGGACCGTGTCAATGTGCTCGGCGAGTACGGCGGTATAGGTCTGCCTGTCGAGGGGCACCTCTGGGGACAGAACCGCAACTGGGGATATATCAAGTTCACTACCACCGACGAGGTTACGGCGGAATATACCCGCTATGCACGCCAACTGGCAGCCTTTGTCCCGCAAGGTTTCTCAGCGGCAGTCTATACCCAGACCTCCGATGTCGAGGGCGAAGTCAACGGTCTCCTTACCTACGACCGCCGTCTCCTCAAGGTCAACCCCGACTCTGTCCGTGCGGCCAACCGATATGTCATCTCTATGCTTGAGTAATCGTTTGCCGGGCATTTGCCTTCCGTTTACTTTCGTGCTGACAAGCATAGGTGATTCTTAGGTGATTCTTAGGTGATTCTTAGGTGATTCTTGGGTGATTCAGCCGTCAATCCCGATAGAATAAGCCTTCTCGCCCGCATATAGGCGCACAATACCATCCGGGGACGCGGGCGCCTCGCCCGCGGTGTGAATACTTTTCCGCCCGCTGAGTGGTGTACAATGCCATTGTGTGCACAACCGACATCCCACTGCGCGTTGATTGCGGGAGCCCTGTTGCACGCGCCACCCACCACCGCTAACAAAAACAATGCAAATATGAAAAAACACTATTCCAATCTTATCACCCCCTCTCTGAGGGGACTGGGGGGAGTCTTTGAGGTTCTTCTTCTCCTCTTATGCTCCTGCAAGAGCAATACTTCCCCCGCTCTCTATACCCTCACCAATACCAACGGTATGGAGGTCGCTGTCACCGATTTCGGCGGACGTATCGTCTCGCTCCGTGTACCCGACCGCAACGGCACAATGCAGGATGTAGTGCTCGGTTTCGACGATCTGCACAACTATCAGACTGTCCCCACCGACTTCGGCGCATGTATCGGGCGGTATGCCAACCGTATCGACCACGGACGGATCACTATCGACGGTACAACCTACTGCCTCCCCACCAACAACTATGGTCATACCCTCCACGGCGGACCTACAGGCTGGCAGTATCAGTTCTATTCGGCAGAGCAACCCGATGCCCATACCCTCCGCCTTACTATCCACTCCCCTGACGGGGACAACGGTTTCCCCGGCAATGTCGTAGCGTCTTGCACCTACACCCTCTCCGATGACAACACTCTCTGTATGGACTATTCCGCTACTACCGATGCCCCCACGGTCATCAATATGACCAACCACTCCTACTTTAATCTCTCGGGCAACGGCAACAACGACATTCTCTCCCATACCCTTTGGCTCAATGCCTCCCGTATGACACCCGTTGATAGCACGTTTATGACCACAGGCGAGATAGTGGACATTCCCGCAGGTTCGCCTTTTGATTTCTATTCTGCGCCCAAACCTATCGGACAGGACATCAACGCCAACGATATCCAACTCCGTAACGGACACGGCTACGACCACAATTTTGTATTGAATACCGATACCTGCGCCGCCTATACCCACGCCGCTGCGCTCTACTGTCCTACTACGGGTATTGCGCTCGATGTTCTGACTACCGAACCGGGGGTTCAGGTCTATTCGGGTAATTTCTTGGACGGCACCATTACCGGTAAACGGGGTGAGGTCTATGGCTTCCGCCACGCAGTCTGCCTCGAGACCCAACACTATCCCGACACCCCCAACAACCCCTCTTGGCCATCTGCCACCCTCCGCCCGGGTGAGGAGTACCGCTCTACCACACTCTTCCGCTTCTCCACCCGATAACCCGGAAACAGAACAGGAAAAGGAAAAAGATATACCATACGAGGCTGTCTGACAAGTATAGGCAGCCTCTTATTTTGGTGGGGGACGACGCGGCTCGCGTCGTCAAGAGCAATCTTTTTCTGAAGAATAGGCTTTCTTTTTTACTTATTAGGCAGCCCCGTATGGCTTACTAATTAAAAGATATTGAATGTAATCTGTAATGTTCCGCTCAACTATTCCGGTACGCTTTCGGGGTTACGCCTACGTGCGACTTGAAGAACCGGTTGAAGAACGCTACGTTGTCAAAACCCAACGAAATGGCTATCTCTTTGATAGGCAAAGTGGTGATTTTCAGTTGCGCCTTGGCATCCGTCAGTATCGCATCAGTGATAATATCGCCTGCCGTGCGGTCGCTCACGCTCTTTACTGTCGAACATAGGTGGGGCAGGGTGATGCGCATTGCCTCTGCGTACTGCCGTACGTGGTGCCATTCCTGGTAGTGCTTTAGCACCATCTGGCAGTAGTCCTGATAAATCTCTGTCTTGCGGTCGGTCGGACGCACGATGTATTCGTCTTGTGAACGGGCATACGAGGCGTAACTCGACTGCAGCAGGTTGAAGATGTGTACCATACGTTCCGAGTTGAGCATCGGCGGTCGTGTATTGCTTGCCTGCATCAGCAGCAATGCCATATTCTTCAGTACCTCGCCCTGCTCTTCGGTTACATGTACTATCGGCGAACGCAACTGCAATGCCGTCAGCGACATACGGTTGTTGAATGTGTTCTTTTCGAGGAAAGACGACGAGAACAGGATATAATAGACCAATGCATCGTCTGAGAACTCGTGTATCAGTAGGAAACTGCCGGGTTCCAGCAGTAGCGCATCGCCCTCGCGGAACGAGTACTGTGTGATATTGATGGTCGCCCTCGCTGTACCACGAACTATATAGGCATACACTCCGCACTTGATCTTGCACGGAAAACGCCCGTATTCGTTCATTATCTTTCCGCTGGCGTCCCCTATCAGATAATCCACAGGGCAATCTAACAGCGGGATATTTTTTGCTTCTACGCTCATACTCTTTTTTGTTTTATGCTCATAGTTTTTTTTGTTTTATGCTCATAGTTTTTTTTGTTCTACGCTGCAAATATACAAATAAATTTCCGAATATTCCGCCAAATCATAATAAATCATCTCTTTTGTTGTTAAAAACACCTGTTTTTCTCTTTGTTTGCATAATAAGCGGGTATAGTTGTCTTTGTACCCGATTTGCCTGTATCAATTCTTTTTTGTACATTTGCAGACCGAATGCAAACCGAAATGCAATATTGTATACCGCTATCTGACACTCGTATAGCATCTGTATAGAAAGAGTAGGTGATTAGTAGGTGATTAGTAGGTGATTAGTAGGTGATTCCTATGCGGATACCGGGTGTTTACCTATGAGTCGCCACCAACTTTCTGCCGGGGGCGCGGACGCCTCGTCCGCGGTAATTGGGTTGTTTTCTTGCCGCTTGCGGTATAGGAGACCTTGGATGCCAATTTATGGGTAATCGCCGGATACCGTGATGTGCATTATGTATATTAGTTGTTAATTCTTAATTGTTACTTGGATATGAGATATCTTATTTCCGGCGGGGGCACGGGCGGACATATCTTTCCCGCTGTCAGTATTGCCAACGCTCTGCGTGAACTGGATCCGAAAGCCGACATTCTTTTTGTCGGTGCGCTCGGACGTATGGAGATGGAGCGTGTGCCGCAAGCGGGCTATCGTATCATCGGGCTGCCTGTGCGCGGGTTCAACCGTTCCAAACCGTGGAAAAACATCTCGGTGGTGATCGACCTGCTGCGCTCTATGCGTCAGGCGAAAAAGATCATCCGCGAGTTCCGCCCCGATGTGGGCGTAGGTGTGGGCGGCTACGCCAGCGGAGCCGCTATGAAGGTGGCGGCGCGTATGGGCATACCTATCCTGCTGCAGGAGCAGAACGGCTTTGCCGGTGTTACCAACAAACTGCTAAAAGACGATGCGGCAAAGATTTGCGTGGCGTATGAAGGAATGGAGCGTTTCTTCCCCAAGGAGAAGATTATTCTTACGGGAAATCCTGTGCGCCAGAACCTGACGCAGGGCAGTAAAGAAGCGGCACTGAAGTATTTTGAAAAAGAGTTCGGCGTGCAGTTCGACCCCGAGAAACCTGTGCTGTTGGTTATCGGCGGCAGTCTCGGCGCACGCACTATCAACGAAGCGATGCAGCAGGGGCTTAACAACCTCATCTGCTCGGGCATACAGGTGATTTGGCAAACGGGCAAAGCCTACTATGACAATATCGTCAAGACCATACCTGCCACCACCGAGGTGTATGTCATCACACCCTTCCTGAGCAATATGCCCGATACGTATGCTTTGGCAGACTTGGTGGTTTCCCGTGCGGGGGCAAGCAGCATCAGCGAACTCTGTCTGCTCGGCAAGCCGTCCATCCTCGTGCCGTCGCCCAATGTGGCGGAAGACCACCAGACCCACAACGCTATGGCACTTGTAAACAAGGATGCTGCCGTCTTGGTACGCGATGCGGACGCTAAGGACAAACTTATCCCCACGGTACTCAATCTCATTGAGGACAAAAAGAAACTGCAACAACTGCACATCAATGCCCTCTATCTTGCCCAAACCGACTCTGCCACACGCATTGCCGAGGAGGTGATCCGTTTGGCACAGAGCAGAAAGCAATAGAATTACCGCTTGCGCCCGAGCAGGTCATACCCCTCTCCGTGGCGCACTATATAGATGGCTCCGTCTCGGAGTATCTTTTGTGCAACGCCTGCCGTCTTGCCATCGTGCATACCGGTAGGCGTTTCTTGTGTACGGAATACGCAATGTACCATAAAGCGGTCTTGCTGTTCGCCCGCCTGCGTAGTGAACGAATAGTCTTGCAGCAGCAAATCCGCCTGTGTGTTCGTCTGCTTGTCAGTTAGCAACACGTGTGCCAAGCGTTCCAAATAATGATTAGATTCCAAGTGCAAAATATAAGTTCCCGCTTGCGGTGCATAGTATCCCAAACTGACACCTGTGGCAGTTACCGAATCGGGCAACGCATTGAAACTCAGTTCCCCGCATGGCATCAGGCTGTATAGTTGTACGTGCTGTCCGTTCCCGCGCAGTTTGAGCAGGTCTTTGCCGGTCTCGTATGTTTCCGTAAACTTTGTCGGGTGAAAGCAGATGTTCGTTTCGTCTGTCTGTCCTGTGGCATTGCGGATAACTATCTGCACCCATTGTGTGGCATTGTCAGTTGCCGGTGCATAAGCGGCAACCGTCCGGGATACGCTTGCTTCAAAATGCAGCGTCTCGCCAAAGACCAAGTTCCCCGTCTCGGCAGCCTGGTAGTAGAACGGCTGTGCGGGATATATGGTGTCCGCTACGTGCTGCCAATAGGCGGCACCGTCTTTGCGCAGTTCCGATACATACACCCGATCCGTCGGATCGTCTGCCAATACGCCGGCATACTTGCCTGAAAAAGGCGAACACACATAGTTCCACCCGTCGTGTGCCGCATCCACCTCGCCTTTCGGTGCTGTTACTGCCACTTCCGCATTGCTGTTTGCCGAAGCATACACCACAGGAAACAGATATTCCCTGTAATAAGCCGATGCCGACAGCATAGCATACCCCTTGTTAGCCTCGATAGTCTCTCCTGTATAGCGCACCCAGTTGTCTGCCACATTACCCTGCTCGGCACGGAGTTGCGTGTCGTAGGTGTTCAGCCGCCAGTGTTTGTCCAATACGCATACATCGCCGGCAGTGGTCTGTATATCGCGCGTGGTGGATTGTACGGGCAATGCAAACTGGAAATACTTCGTCTTGTTTGCCACAATGCGGGTGTAGTAGGTCTCGTGCGCTTGTATGTTTCCGCTTACCGCCCCCGCTTCCGTAGCCGTGGTGCGGACAAACAGTTTGGCACATGTAAGGGTGCAACCGTCCGCTACTGTCAGTTCGCCATCGGGATAGACATACACATTCCTAACCGCCGCATTGGTTGCCAACGTGGTCTTCCCGCCTCGTACCACGATGTCGTCATCGGTGTTGTAAGTCAGTTTGCGTACCACCGAATCAACATAGATATACGGCACCCGATATTTGCGGTTAGAGACGTAGGTGTGCCCCTGCTTATCCCCGTATTTTGCCACAATCTGTACATCATCTCCCGCGTGCAAGCCTTGCGTCTCCACCCTGTATGTCCTGTCATTCTCCCTAAGAAAAGAGTAGGCATTCCCCTCCTCAATGGGTTGTTCTTTCCCGCCGTCTATACCTACCGACACCCCCGCCTCGGGCGCACAGCCGTTCATATTCAGCGTCAGACTGTTCTCCGTCCAATCCGCAATATCCATCTGCTCGCCATACTGTTCTGTACACAAAGAAATATCGTCAATGTATATTCGGTATTTGCTTCCTGTTTCAGCGGCTTTTGTACTATAGCCGATAATACGGATATATGCGGTAGTTGGAACGGCAAAACGGACTATATATTCCTGTCTTGCGGTAGTCAGAGATAGAAATACTGTATCTTTTATCCAGTTTATACTATCCTTGGAATAATACAATGCCATTTGCATTGAGGAGGACGAACGTCCTGCATACCAGTGTATTGCTGTTAAATTGCATAGTTTGCCGCTGGTTAGAGCAGCGGCTTTTGATACAGCAGCACTACCATTTGACTGGAGAATGACCCCTTGGGTGGATTGGAAAATAGTTTGGGTTTCTTTCAGATTGTTTATGTTCCCATTTACAATCGTCCATTTGAGCCCATTTGCGTTTGCTACATTGCGTACGGCATTGGCGTATGAAAAGTTAGTGGAATAGCCTTCAAATGTTTCGGTTATAGTATCTCTTTGTATTGAAGATATATTTCCAAACACAGCAGATGCCTTGCATAGAAATACTGCTAGCAATATATGGTATATAGTATTCCTCATTATTTCTACAAATTATATTTTTCGGCTATTTTTAATGCCGCATTGATACCATCGAGAGCAGAAGATGTAATACCTCCTGCATAGCCCGCACCTTCACCGCAAGGATAGAGGTTCGGAGTAGAAACCGACTGCAATGTTTCGGGGTCGCGCGGAATACGTACGGCACTACTGCTGCGGCTCTCGACACCGAGGATGACAGCCTCGTTGGTGAGAAAACCCCTGTATTTGCGGTCGAAATCACGGAAACCCTGTTGCAAACGGGTGCCTATCTGCGCGGGCAGCCACTCGTCCAAGCGGCTCGATACCACTCCCGGCAAGTAACTGCAAGCGGGCAAATCAGGACTTTTCCTGCCCTCCACAAAATCTCTCAACCGCTGTGCGGGGGCTTGGCTTTCGGGTGCACCGTGCAGGAACGCCTCGTGTTCCAGCCACTCTTGAAACTCCAAGGTCGGAATACGTTGTGCATTATGCATTACGCATTCCGCATTAAGTACGTCTTCGGGGCGTATCTCCACCACCATACCCGAGTTGGCATACGGCGAGTTGCGATGACTGGCGGACATTCCGTTTACCACACAACTCTCCGCGCTGCTGCCTGCGGGTACGATATGCCCGCCCGGACACATGCAGAACGAATAGACACCGCGCCCTTGCACCTGCGTAACTAACGAGTAGGACGCATTGCCCACCAAATCGATAATCTCTTGCGGCGGATTATGATACATCAGCCGGTTGATCAACGCCTGCGGGTGCTCTACACGCACGCCCATCGCAAAGCCTTTCGGTTCAAGACGCACCCCCTCCGACAGCAACATACGATACGTGTCGTGGGCCGAGTGTCCGATAGAGAGAATAATAGGAACTCCCCCAAGCCCCCTCAAAGAGGGGGATGACAGAGAATGGAACAATCCCTTGTCCACGCAGGTCTCAAAATGTATCTCCCCTCCGTGGGCGATGATACATTCGCGCATTGCACGGATGATAGAGGGCAGTTTGTCACTGCCGATATGCGCATGCGCCTCATAGAGTACATTGTCTTGGGCTCCGAAATGGTGGAACAGTTCCATAACCCGCTGCATATTCCCGCGTTTCTTGCTGCGGCTGAACAGTTTTCCGTCCGAGAATGTCCCCGCCCCGCCTTCGCCGAAGCAGTAGTTGCTCTCTGTATTCAGTCCCTGATTGCGGTTCAATCGGGCTATATCCACCTTGCGTGCACTCACCTCTTTTCCCCGCTCGTAGATCACAGGGCGGATACCGTGTTCCTGCAGCGTGAGTGCGGCAAATAGCCCAGCAGGACCCGCACCGACAATCACTGCCGAATGTTCGGCATTATGTACATCTTGGAAATGCGGCGGTTCGTAAAGCGGTATCGGAGCCTCGCGCTCCACTTTGCGCCCCTGTTCGTCCACCAATATAGTGAGCAGCACCTTTAGTTCCCGCTGCCGTGCGTCCACCGAACGCTTCACTATACGGTATTTCTGCTCGGCTTCGTGTGCTTCGTAAGGGGATAAGATGAGTTGTACGTTGCCCATATATAAAAAAGACAATGTACAACCCTGTTAAATTGTACATTGCCTATTATGAAAAATCAATTATTTCTGTTTGATAGTCTCCATTATCTTTGCTTCCAACTCGTCCATCAGGTCGGGATTTTCGCGAAGCAGTTTTTTAACGTTGTCGCGACCTTGCCCTATTTTGGTGTCGCCGTAACTGTAGAAACTACCCGATTTCTTCAGAATACCGTTCTCTACACCCAGGTCAATTATCTCACCAACTTTCGAGATTCCCTCGTTGAACATCAGGTCGAACTCGGCTTTCTTGAATGGGGGGGCTACTTTGTTTTTTACAATCTTTACGCGCACTTGGTTGCCCAGCACCTCATCGCCGTCTTTTATCTGCCCTATCTTGCGAATATCCAGGCGCACACTGGCATAGAACTTCAGCGCATTACCGCCCGTGGTAGTCTCCGGGTTGCCGAACATCACACCGATCTTCTCGCGCAATTGGTTGATAAAAATACACGTGGTCTGGGTCTTGTTGATCGTGGCGGTCAGTTTGCGCAATGCCTGCGACATCAGGCGTGCCTGCAAACCCAGTTTGTTATCGCCCATATCGCCTTCTATCTCGGCCTTAGGGGTCAGTGCTGCCACCGAGTCGATCACCACCAAATCTACAGCCGATGAGCGTATCAGTTCGTCGGCTATCTCCAGTGCTTGCTCGCCGCAGTCGGGTTGCGCAATCAGCAGGTTGTCGGTATCCACTCCGAGTTTCTCGGCATAGAAACGGTCGAACGCATGCTCGGCATCAATGATAGCGGCAATACCGCCCTGTTTCTGCACCTCTGCCATTGCGTGAATGGCAAGCGTAGTCTTACCTGACGACTCCGGACCGTATATCTCTATCACACGCCCGCGCGGGTAACCGCCCACGCCGAGGGCAAGGTTCAGCCCGATACTGCCCGTCGGGATTACGGCGATGTCCTCTATCTTGTCGTCGCCGAGTTTCATTATCGCACCTTTGCCGAAGTCCTTGTCAATCTTCGCCATAGCCAACTGCAATGCTTTCAGTTTGTCTGCCGACGGCTGTTTCTTTTCTTCTGCCATAGTCTGTTAGTTGTTCTTGTTATATTTTGTTCCGCAAAGGTACGTTTTTTTACCGACATACACAAATCTTTCCCGTAATAATACGTTCACCCGTATCAAATTCAGGCTCGGCGTGCCGGCTTCTTTGCCTTCGTGCTACAGCGTTACGCCGGTTTTGAAGATGGCTATCTCGTGGTAGCCGTTCTTCTCATTGTTGGTCGGCGTGCCGTTGGCAACAGCGATAACATAGTCAGTGAAGCGTTTTGCCACCTCTTCCATCGGCTCACCCTCGGCAATAACGCCCGCGTTGAAATCAATCCAACGGGGTTTGTTGTGGTATAGACCCGAGTTGGTGCTGACTTTCATCGTCGGCACGTATGTACCGAATGGCGTGCCGCGCCCTGTGGTAAAGAGGACTATATGGCAGCCCGCCGAAGCCAGTGCCGTGGCGGCAACGAGGTCATTGCCCGGTGCGGAAAGCAGGTTCAACCCTTTCACTTGCAGGCGCTCGCCGTAGGGCAGCACGCCGCGCACCAACGACTTGCCGCATTTCTGTGTACAGCCGAGGGCTTTGTCCTCGAGGGTGGATATACCGCCCGCTTTGTTACCGGGGCTGGGGTTCTCGCCGACGGGCTCGCCGTGCGATAGGAAATAGTCCTTGAAATCGTTAATGAGGTGTACTGTTTGGTCAAATAGTTCGCGGTTGGCACACCGATCCATTAGAATAGTCTCTGCGCCGAACATCTCCGGTACTTCGGTCAGCACCGTGGTGCCACCCTGTGCCACCAGATAATCGGAAAACACACCGAGAAGCGGGTTGGCGGTGATACCTGAGAAACCGTCCGAACCACCGCATTTGAGCCCCACACGCAGTTCGCTCAGAGGACAAACCACACGCTCGTCGTGCGTGGTTTTCTCGTACAACTCGCGCAGAACAGGCATACAATACTCCACCTCGTCGCCCTCAATCTTCTGGCTCACCACAAAACGCACACGCTCGTGGTCGTACTCGCCGCAGAATTGCTCAAAGATGTCGGGCTGGTTGTTCTCGCAGCCGAGACCGACTACCAATACCGCCCCTGCATTGGGGTGATGCACCATATCGCGCAGGATCTTCTTGGTGTTCTCGTGGTCTTCGCCGAGTTGCGAACAACCGTAGTTATGCGGAAAAGCAAAGATGTTGTCCGCCCCTGTCTCTTGGCGCAAACGTTCTGCCAACTTGGTTACGATACCGTTCACACACCCCACGGTCGGGATAATCCACACCTCGTTGCGGATACCCACTTGCCCGTCCTTGCGGCGGTAGCCCATAAACGTGCGGTGTTCGTCGGGGATAGACAGCACCACCTCCCGGGGGTGATACTCGTAGGAGAGCAACCCCGCAAGATTGGTCTTTATGTTGTGTTCGTTCATCCACGAACCGGCAGGCTTGTCCTCTGTGGCGTGTCCGATAGGGAAACCGTATTTGATCACATTCTCACCTTTGTGGAGATCTTGGATAGCAATTTTATGTCCGGCGGGAACATCTTCAAGAACGGTTATTTTGCGTCCGTCCACCTCAATAACATTGCCTTTCTTTTGCGACAAAATTGCCACCACCACATTGTCGGCAGGATTGATTTTCAGTATATTTGTCATTTTAGTTGAGTGTTGAGAGTTGAGTGTTTAGTGCAGTTGGGAGTTTATAGTGGATAGTTTCAAAAAGGGAGGAGTGGTTGGCTCCTCCCTTATATTGGTACTCCTAATTATAGAATCAGAGAATCGATTTGACGGTCTCGACCATACCTTTCGATTGGATGTCGTTGAGGAAGCCCTCTACCATATCGGTCAAGCCGGGTATCTCGTTGAGGTTCTGCTTGCTCTCTTTCCAGATGATGTCGGTTGCACCGAGTACACCCTCAGCCACTTTGCGGGTGTCGCCGGTAGCCCAGAGTTGGGTGAGCAAGTCCATAATCTCCTGTGCATCGTTGGGTTGGATAGGTGCACCGTCAGCACGCGTACCGCCTTTGTAGTAGGTGATGATGGCTGCCAAACCGAGTACCAAACCCTTCGGCAAATGTCCCTTGCGCTCGAGATAGGTCTTCAAGCCGGGCAGGTCGCGGGTCTCGAATTTCGGGAACGAGTTGAGCATAATCGAGGTAACCTGATGATCTACATACGGGTTGTTGAAACGCTCCAATACATCGCTGGCGAACTGGCGCAGTTCATCCATCGGCAGGTTGAGGGTTTCCATCAGTTCCTCGAACTGCACCTTGTGGATGTATTTGCCGATAACGGGATCGTTGCAAGCGTCGCGCACGATGTTGATACCGCTCAGGTAAGCCACCGGTGAGAGAACGGTGTGCGGACCATTGAGCAGCGTTACTTTGCGCTCGTGGTAGGGCTTCTCGCTCTCGGCAATCAGCACGTGCAGACCCGCTTTCTCTGCGGGGAACTCCTCGCGCAACTCCTCGATAGACATATTCTCCGGTTTCTCAATCACCCACAGGTGGAAAATCTCGGCTTGCACCACGAGGTTGTCAGCATAACCGATTTTCTCCTGGATAGCCGCAATATCTTTGCGCGGGAAGCCCGGTACAATACGATCCACAAGGGTGGCGCATACGTAGTTGTACTTGGTAAACCACTCCTTGAAACCCTCGTAGTCAGCACCGAGGTCTGCTTTCCAAAGTTCGATATACTGGTAGATGCACTCCTTGAGGTGGTGTCCGTTGAGGAAAATCAACTCGCAAGGCATCAGGATAAGACCTTTCTTCGGGTCGCCGTTGAAAGTCTTGTAGCGGCGGTAGAGCAGTTGTACCAACTTCCCCGGGTAACTGCTTGCAGGGGCATCGGTGAACTTGCAAGCGGGGTCGAAAGTGATACCCGCCTCGGTGGTATTGGAGATGACGAAACGAATATCAGACTGGTCTGCCAAAGCCATAAATGCCGCATTCTGCGAATAGGGGTTCAAGGCGCGGGAGATAACATCGATACGCTCCAGCGAATTGACCGCCTCGCCGTTCAAGCGACCTTGCAGATTTACGTGATACAAACAATCCTGACCGTTGAGCCAGTCCACCATACCGCGTTCGATAGGCTGAACCACCACTACGGAACTATTGAAATTGGTCTTGGCGTCCATATTCCAGATGATCCAATCTACAAACGCACGGAGGAAATTTCCTTCGCCGAACTGGATAATTCTTTCGGGTGCAACGCTCTTGGGAGCAGTCAGTTTGTTAAGTGCTTTCTTCATAATAAAGATAAATTTATGTATTTGTATTTTCGTCTGTTTTTGTTATAGGATCGTTATAGGTTGGTTATAGGATAGAATGGCTATCCTCCCGTCATCCACCTGATGTAAGGAGTTCTACTCAGCCCACCGGGCTTCGTCTCGCTTCGGCGCTCAGTGTGCTACGCACACCCGCCTTACGCTTCACCACCTGACTTTTCTATACGCATTGTGCATTGTGCATTGTGCATTGAATATAACGCTGCAAAGTTACAGCGTTTCCTTTGCTTGTACAAGTATAAAATGCCACAATATGTGGAAAAATTGATAGGTGAGTTTCGGGGATATTTCTAAAGAAATGTCAGATTGAGGCAGTTGCAAGAATCTGTATTATCCTCTGATGATGCGGCGGAGGCAATGGTTACCTGCGCATTGAGGTTGTTGTAACCCGTGGTGGAATCCCATATGTCAGTGTTTGCCAAACGCACGGCGTAGGCGGAATTGGCGGCAATGCGGCTGTCGGCATCGGGCAGGTGGAGATACAGACTGTAGGTGCCTGTCGCCATATCTGCGGGCAGTGTGAGCGTCTCGGCGATAGTGGTTGTGGCATCGGGTTGCCAACTGCGCGGGTCGGATTGCAGCAGTACGGAATAGGTGTTGTCGGCTGATTTCAGAACGATGTAGGCGTGTCGCTCGTTGTAGAGCGGGGCATATCCCGTATTGTTGATTTTGAACGAGATCTGCATCGTCTTGCCTGCGGTGGCTTGGGTGGGATAGGTACCCTCGGTGAGAACAAAGCGATACCCCATTTGGCGTGCCATTATGTCGTAGTACGAACTGCCGGAAGCATCGTTCTCTGTTTTCCATTGGTTGGTGGCATACGTACTATATGAATAATTGAGGTACGAATAGTGTAGCAGTTTCATTTCGGCTGCGGCTTTGGCGCCCGTGCCATAGTTGGTGTAGTTGGAGGCATTGCTTTTTTCGATATTCGTCTCGCCACCGTTGGGTACATAGAGACATTCTTTTGCAATGTAGGCTTTGTCGGTTGTTACATTGGTGTAAGTACCCATATTGTATTCTCCGTTGCAGAACGCATCGTTGTGGTGCCCGAGGCGGGAACGTGCATCCTGCTTCCACGCCTCGGTTGCGGTCAGTGCAACGGCATTACCTGTATAGTCGGTTTTGAACAGCGGGGTACGCAGTTGCACGCACCGTGAGGCGGGTACGGCATCTAATAGCCAACCGATCAGATTGTTCTTGGTATCTTTGGGAATTTTATCACCTGTGCCTTGCGAGGAGTAGTACCACTCGCCCCATACTCCGAGGAACCCCGCTTGCACGACATATATAACGTCCGCATTGGCTTGCAGGACAGACTTGAGTTGCGATAAATGCTGCTGCCAGATAGCAGGCGAGGCGTCTTGGTAAGGTTTGTTAGAACTATTATTGGTGTAAGCAAAGCGCAAAATGCACTTGAAACCGTTGGTGCGGAACTTCGCCATATCGGCGGTTATCTCTTCCAATACCGCTTGCGGAAGAGCAGCGGTTCGGAAATTATCCAGATAGTACAGACGTAGTAACAAAGAGCGTCCTGCAGCCTTTCCGTCAGTGAAATAGTGGTCGCTAAGGTTGCTCGTCCCGTCTGCGGTTACCACCTGCTCCACTTGCTCATAAAACCCGCGCTCGGGGTTGGAGAAATTGGTGGTGTTGTCGGCAGTGTAGGTGCGTGCAATGGTGTTCTGCACGGGTTTGGCGACCGTCTGTGTCGCCATATATGCCCGCTCGTACTCTACCGCAGCAAGGATAAAAGCCCCTAATACTTTGCCCTCGGTGGGGGTGGCAATCTTGGTGTCGCTGCCCGATAAATAGTAGTTGGCATCGCCTTTTCTGTTGCCGCTCAACCCCGCAGACGCACAACTTTGGATGAGTGCATACGTATTGCCGCCTTGGTTTTTCACCAAAAACTGCTTGACTAATCCCCGATAGCCTTTCTTGGCAATCTCGCTGTAATCGGTATCAAACAACTTGAGGCGTTGTCCTTTCAGAAAACCGGCTACGAACAATGCCGAACCCGATGATTCTAAATAGTTGGCTTTGCTGCACCCCGCAGGCGTTACCCCGTTGGCATATTGCAGCAACTGGCACCAGCAGCCCGTGGCGGTATCTTGGCAGGAAACCAATCCCTGTGCCATCTGATTGAGATAGCCGCGCAATACGGCATACTGCGGGTGATAGGACGGCATCAGTTCCAGCACATCAATCAACGCAAGGAAATACCACCCCTCGGCACGCGCCCAGTATTCCGCTGACACCCCGTAATGCGCTCCTTTCGTCTGGTCTGCCCAGTAGGAATCATTAGCAGGCACGGCGGAAAAAGCATGGTAGAGCAGTTGCTTGTCTCCGTCCCATAGTTTGCCCCATGTCATCGTGAACTGTCGGGCGATGATGTCCCAGCACTCTGTTTCTGTTTTGTCGCTGAATGTTCTGTGGTCGTGCAGCAGTTGTGCCAGCAGGGCGGGACCCATATACTGCCCGTCGCACCACATCTCGTTCTGATAACTGTTCTTGTGCCACCAGCCGCCCGTGTAGGTATCGTCTCCGCAGAACGCTTTGGAGGTCTCTGAAGAAATGCTATAGGTCTTATTGTAGTTCTCCAAACCTTTGAGCGTGCTTTCTTTCGCTGTTTGGCAGTTGGCGTATGTAGTAGCATCGGCAAATTTCGCCCCCGGCTTGCTCAAGTCTGCCAACCCGAAATAGAGTTTGCAGGCGTTCAGATCGTCAAGAGTCTTACTTTGACTATGGTCGCTATTATAGTATGTGTTGCCATACGCCGCCATACTGTAGTACCACGGTGCCACAAATGCAGAGTCCTGATAATAGTCAATAGCCTCCAATACGGCTTTCGCTACCAATCCCGGTACATAGTCGAAATCGCGGTTGGATTCGGTTTTTTTTACCAATGCGCCATCGGCATCATATTGCGCAAAACCGGCGGCTTTCCCGTTGGCGTTGAAATGGTACAGACAGGCATCAATTACCTCGCGCGAGTAGCGCACGTCAGGATCGAAATCCATTGCCTGTGCCGAAAAAGATACGCCCCAAGCAACAATGGCAGCAAAAAGAATAGTGTGTTTCATACGGAGGTGGGATGGGTGAGTAAAAAACGAATACAAAGGTATCACTTTATGCGCACATACACAAACATCTGCCGAAATATCAACAATATATACCTAATTATCTGCCTTGCAACGCAATTTCTTTATGTATATAGCGTATCCGAATATCATCAGCAGGAGCGGGAAAAGGGCATCGCCCACGGGGTTACCATTGTATTTGTCATCTTCATCCTCTTTATCAGGCGGGTTAGGGTTGACATGCCCCCTGCGTGGTGAAGAATATGATTCCGCCGCTGTCTCCGATGGCAGATAGGTGATGCCATCTTCTCCCAGTGCAAAAGGCGCAGCAGCGATAGCCCGAAAACCTGTACGGGCTGGTGGCTCCGGTTCCGGTCGCTTCTCCCAATAAGACGTGGTAGAGTGGAAAGGCATTACGCTCGGGAAATCGTCCGCCGGCAGGGGGGTGCAGACGCAGGTCAGCAAGCAAAATATAATCAGTCTCTGTTTCATGGCCGGTATATGTTAATGTATTTCTGTGAGTATGCTTTCTTAGCGGGTTACTTTGCGGACAATCCGGGTGTTTTCGCCGTTTACGTGGATCAGATAGACGCCCTGTGTGGCAGGAAGTACAATGTCGGTCATCGCTTCAGCGGTGTGAGAGAGGGCGCACAAGCGTCCCGCTGCGTCATAGATACCTATTTGCAAGTTCTCGTGTGCGGGATTGCTGAGTCGCAGAATACCATCGGTGGTTGTCAGGTTGGCAATACCCGTAGGCGTCTGTGCTTCTATCGGCGTGGAGGAGATGTAGAAACGATTGACATCGTCATTCTCGCTTGTAGTGAAAGTGTAGGTGTTCCAATCGGTAATAAGCGTGGAGCGCTGCTGCTGTATATCATTGAGATACAGCATCCGTCCTGTATAGGTGAAGGAGAAAGTGTATTGGTTTTCCATTCCCTTTTCAAAACCGAGAGTTGTACCCTCGATGTCTGCTACTGCGGACACTGCCATATCGCCTATCGGGCTGATAGCATAGAGCGAAGCCGAGCGACCGTCGTTGCTCATAAACTCAGCCTCCCACCCGTTGTCAAACCGGTCGGAGAAAGCCTCATCCTCAAGCAAGTACAGATTGGTGTGTGTGTGGCTGTCAGCCACCATAATCTTCATCATAGCCACTTGTCCGGACTTGTTGGCAGTACTACGTTTGGGAGCATATAGCGGTTTGTTCATATTGGCGGTTGCACCACCGCGTACCAAGCGATTGTAGTCCAAATAGAGCGATGTCTCGGAGTCGGTAAGCACATCGAATGCCTGCATAGCAGGTATCACTGTAGGACCTGTGTAACCGCTTTGTTTTGCCAAGTTGATGGGAACGGATATCCATTGTCCTGCAGTAGTGGTAGTGTTGTCGCCTGCAGCCGGTCCGCCCTCAGGGTCGCGCCCCGTATTGTATATGTAGACGGTGGCGGGGGCGGTACCGAAGTCGGTTTCTTCCATTTTGCTGATACTAATCGGTGCAGTCCATGAGTTGCCGATCATATTTGTACCTCGGTAATTCTCATCCGCATTCTTGATAGTAAGCAGAATCTCCCGGTTGGTAGCCGCGGCTAAGGTGCCTTGCAATGTATAAGTAACACGTTCATTCTCGGTAACGCCGGTAGAAAGACCGTATCCGCAGAATTGCACCAGCGAGGTGCCGTCGTCTTTACGTGTCCAACCCTCCGGCTCCGTCCAAAGCCAGGTATATGAGCCATAGAAACATTGTGGCACTCGTGCCTCTTGGATAGGCACACCTATATACTGCCAGTATTTCTTGCGTTCACCGTTCACCCATTCGAAATAGGCTTTCGAGTATAGTTGTACCGTGGCGGCTAATTGCTCGTCTGCTTCTGTGGTATGTATCAGCGCACCCGTGCCCGTCTCTGAGGACTGAATGGTAATCATTTTGGGGTCGGAAACAGGCTGTGTATTATATTTGTCATTCCTGCTTGATATAGCCCAAATCTTGCCATTGGCAACCAAGGTGCCGGTGGGGTTAATGGTCAGCGTCTTGCCTTGTATAATCTTGATAGTGGCTGCAGTGGCATTGGGTATATTGACATTGCAGTTTTCGGCTATTTGTACGTTTTGTTCTTTGAGAGGAACACGTCCGCTGCTCCAGTTGGCTGCGGTAGCCCATAGGTGGTCGCCGCTGCCTGCTCGCTGCTCTGTGCCACCGTTGTCGAAAGTAACGGAGCAGTCGCTCACTTTAATAGGGTCGGTTTGCAACAGGTATTCCAAGCCTTTGATGATAGCCTGCTCGCCGATAGGCGTAATCAGCGAGGTAGCATCTGCATTGACCGACAATACGAGCATACGTGCACTGATGTTGGTCTGGCGTTCACAGCAGGTAACGAGTGAACCGTTTTCACCATCGGAGATAATGGCAATATTGACGAAGTTAGCGGCATTTACAGCACTGAAACCCTGTAGGGCTTTTTTGCTATCATATCCGCCTTGGGAGGTAACACGTACCACAATATTGCCATTGCTATCATAGATGATCTTGTTGGCATAGTCTTGCTCGGTAGGAGCAGCAGTACCGTCATATGCCTCCAGTCCATCAAAGATACCGTGTGCCAAGCACAAGACGGTCATATCTTTTTGTGTAGAAGACGGTTTTTCGGGGTCCCCTGTAAAACCTTTTTCTTTCCATGTCGGAAACTCTTTTTTTGCCATGTAGGATTTGAGCGATAGCATCGGGCGATAGTCCACTAATTGGGCTAATGAGTCAATTTCGGGAACAATTGTGTTTCCTTTACTGCCAATACCGGTGCGCACAAAGTCGGTAAGTACAATAATGTCGAACGGCTCATAATTGAGTATATTGAAATAGGCATAGCCATTCACCGGTACTACCTCAAAATGTTGCTTAATAGCCGCATAAAGCGGCAGTTCGGTATTTATGTCAGTGTCCACCCATTCTCTTTTTGTTTGTTTGCATAGGTCGGCTTTGTTGATGCCTGTCAAGAAATGACCATGCAGTTTCAATTTTTCCTTATCACGTGTCAGTTGGTCTGCACCCGAGATGATAAATGCCAATGCAGGACGATTGATTATGCGGATAGCAATAGAGTCGGCATAAGCGGGACTCAACTCGTCGCAATTATCATAAGGTGTGAGTGTTACTATGACCGTGTCGCCTGCTTGCCATCCGAGAGTGGCGGGAATGTCGTTAAGCGATGTGGTAACGATATAGCGTCCGTTGGCATCGGGCGTATCTGATGTCTGCAGGAATGTAAGGTCCGTGTCCGTTATCTCGGTTCGGATGCCATTGCGTTTGCAGACCGCTGACAACCGGCAGGCTTTGCTATCATTGCCTGCTGATTTGTAAGCAAAGAGATGCCGTGTGGCTTGCTCTGCGGGATATGTGTGCCCCGGGCGGTAGAACAGGAAAGGCGACAGACGCACTACTTCCGGTGTTGTGCTTTCGTTGCTGGTGATGTGGGCGGTATTCTCCGATTGCGTATAGCAAAGATCGTGTACCACTACAAAATAGTCGCCTATCGTCTGTACGGTATAGGTGCTACCGGTAGCCCCGTCAATAGGTTCACCGTTTTTATACCATTGGAACGTTATGTTTCCGGCTGTATAGTCGGTGCCGGTGCCGTCATCTGCCTTCGCTTTTACGCGAAGTGTGATAGACTGGTTACAACCGAGCGACATATTATCTGCCTCAATAACAGGTGTGGCGTCATTGCAAGAGACATATAATGTATAAGACGCTTCTGCCGGACAGTAGTCGCCGTCTCCGTCATAGGTGGCGGTAATGGTGGTTGTCCCTTCCATAAAAGGTATGATTTCTGTGCCGTTATCGCGTATGATTGCCACAGTCTCATCACTTGAAGTGTATTTTATTTCTGCGTCTGCAGGCAGCCCTTGTGTAGTGAGGGTAGGTATTTGTGTTCCTGATACAGCAGGGGCGATGGTAAAAGTGCCGTCTTGGTTTAGTCCATTCCATATAAGTGTAACGGGATTGCTGCACCACTGTGCGACAAAATCGTAGTTGGCAGAGATGGAGAACGGAATGGAAGGGTAGTACTTCTCGCCGTCCTGGTCGGTAAAGCAAACAAATGTCTTGCCCGTAGGAGGTACTATCTCCGGCAGAGTGAGGTCGGCACCCTTGTTGATAAGGATATAGTAAGAATCCGTAGTGGCAGGTTCTTTGGTCCATTGTGCCTGTTCGTCGGTGTTTTTGAATGTACCGCCATTGAGGTTGAGCGTAGCCTTTACTCTTCCGGTAGAAGATGCATTCCATTGTGCAATAAAGGTTTGATTCTCGGTGAGGGCGAACTTTTCCCCTGCAGCACGCTTGGTAAGGGACGCATCTTCGGCTTGGTAGCAGTCGAACTCATAACCGGCAAAGGTGGCGGTAGGCAGAGTGATGTAGGAACCCTTGGCTACCGTAATGGTGTACCATATTATTCCATCGCTCTGTACCTGCTTGCTATAGCCGAGGGAAGTGGCGTTGGCTTCATCGATTATACCTCCACCGGGTTTGACGGTAGCGGTAACGGTCTCTACATTTTGACATTGCTCCACTTGGACAGCATAAAAATGATCATCGCTACTCAAACGATATATCCGGATAGAACCATCCTGGTTGATATCATCCTGTTGCAATGTATAGGTGTCTGTGGCTTGTCCTTTTGCAGGAACACTGATTTTCGTCCGTGTTTCTGTAACCGTTTTGCCGTCATCTTTTTTTATACAGAAGCCCATATTTTTATCCTTGCTGATACCTTTGAACGTAACCTTCAGTTGGTCTCCTGCAAAAAATGCTTTTCCTGCTGCCGGTTTTAGTTCAATGTAATCGCTTGCGTCTAACTTAACGGCACCATCCTTTCTTTCGGCTTTCCCTACAATAGAAATTGTTCCTATCTCAGATGTCATTAGTACATCGCCGGAGGAGGCATAAGTTCCTTTTGCAATTGTTACACAGCCGACTTCCTCTTCCCATTCGGCGTAGAGGTTGATGTCACCATAGAGGCGGTGGGGGGTGGGATAGTCCAGGTCTTTGAGGGTAAACTCGGTTTTGTTCCAATCGCGAACTTTCCAGTTTTTGAATACATAGCCTTGTTTCTTGGCAGCATCAGTGATAGCCGCCGCATCGGTAGGTAGCAGGTCTTTAGAAGGATAGGTGTAGGTGGTAGGTGTAAGTCCGTTGATGGCGGTATTCTTGGCATTGTCTTCGTTCTGTCCGTCCCAATAGTATATATGGAATGTAACGGGGGTCCATGTGGCGGTAAGTGTGAGGTCGGAAGTGATGTTGTCTATTGTGCTTTGGTCGGCAGGGTAAGTGGTCTTGCCGTCGTTCCATCCGGCAAATTCATATACGGTTGTGCTGTCTGCTGCAATTTTGATGGCAGTGTAGTCGGGCAAAGAGAGTGTGCCTTTGTCAGACACCTGCGTGGTTTGAGTCGGAATACCGGATGTAGTCAGATCCTCACCATACTCATCCGGTCTGCCCTCTTTGTAGGTAATGGTATGCGAGATGGGGTCGGTGCCACCTGCGGCAACGGTGATTGTTGCGGAGGCGGAAGTGGAGGTGCAAGTACCCGAAGAGACGATACAGCGGTAGTAGGAGACGCCCGCCTTATCGGTGGGGGGGGTATATGTGTCGTTTGTTGCGTTGGGTATATCGGTAAAAGTGGTGTTGTCGGTGCTGCTTTGCCATTGGTAGGTGAGTGTACCGTCGCCGGTGGCTGCTACCTGCAACGGAGTTGCCGTTGCGCTGACGGAATAATTGGCAGATAGTGGTTGGGTGGTGATTTTAAGGGATGTGCAGGAAGAGGTAGGAGACCAAACTAATTTCGATACATTAATTTGTTTCCCACTGCTAGTTAAATTATTGGGATCTTTAGAAGAGGATCTTGTTGATTTTAAGTAAACAGATGCTTGTGAGGTTGTTATTGGTATATTAAAAACTATAGTTGTTTCTGCTTTTGCATGCATAATCTGCGTTTCAGTGAGATTTTCACCAATATACAAATCTAAAGCCACATAATCATTACTTTGAGGTGTACATGTTACTGTTAATGTTCCAGATACCCCACTTGGAATATTAAAATGCAAAATATTGTTGCTTTGCAATTTGATATAATTGGTATTTGCATTTGCATTGAAATAGAGACCATTATCACCTTTGTTAGAAGTGAAATTTTTAGCCGAATGGTCGGCACTATATTCCCAAGTAGTAGCAACAGAAGTGATAGTTTCCGCTCCCCATACCCCGCAGGAGAAAGCGAGTGCGCCGAGGAGGATGATGGCACGGAGAGAATGGACGGAAAGGGAATGACCTATACGTCCGCACAAGGAAAGGGCGGTGCGGAGATTAGATAATAAGGCGGAATTACGAGTGTAGAAATGCTGCATATCGTGGTAAATTTTAGATTTACAAGGTTTAACTTATGAATGTTTCGGCGGGGCACAGTTGTCCCTACTTGTTCGGAAACGCGTGCAAAGATAGTACATATTTTTAGTGTGCGTGTGCAAAAATTGTCAAAAACCGTATAAAAATGCACTTTGGTGTTGTATAACATAAAATAAGAGGGAGCGGGCGGCGGATAGTGGCGCGTGCTTCGCACAAAGCGGTGCTTTGCGCCACTATCCGCCGAATGTGGTTTATTCTACTAACATTCTATGCTGAATAACCCGTTAATCACCCGATAACAACCCGATAATCACCTATACTTGCTATACGCATTAAAAGGGCTCCATTACTGTTCGTTAGAAGACCATTAAACAAGGTTCTGCTAATTAACGTGAGTTCGAGATAAAGTCTCCTTTGCCGCACAGCGGCAAGAAATCTAAGTAAATCGTTGTTTTTGCAGCCATAAATTGCCATTAATCTTATTCGCCTACGGCGGCAAAGTAAGACAATCTGCTTATATCGAACCGACGTTAACTATTTCTTAGAGGGACATATAATCAGCCATATAATTGAACCATATAATTCGCATTGCTATGACTAATGATAACGGGTATTGCGGGTATCGTATTTTTTTTGTAATTTTGCAGCGATGTTTTTTTATATTTTATGACTATGCGGAGAAAAATACGTTTGTTGGTAGCGGTGGCGGGGCTGCTGCTATGGATTATGCCCGCAAAGGCGGAGGATGTGGTGTATCTGACCACGGAGCAGTTCAAGGCACGGATATTCGACTATACCAAGGAGAAAGAATGGAAATACAAGGGGGACAAACCCTGCGTGATTGATTTTTATACCACGTGGTGCGGTCCGTGCAAGCGGCTCGCCCCGATAATGGAAGAACTGAGCCAGCAGTACTGCGACCAAGTGGTGTTCTACAAAGCCGACACCGAGCAGGAACGTGAACTGGCATACATATTCCAGATTTCGAGTATCCCGCAGGTGATGTATATCCCCGTGGAAGGCAAGCCCGCATTGCTGAAAGGGCTGTATCCGAAAGAGGAGATAGTGAAGATAATCAATGATTTTCTGCTGAAGAAGTAATGAGAGACTCCCCCAAGCCCCCTCAAAGAGGGGGATGTGTGGAAAACGTTAATGAACGTGTATAATTAGACGTTAATTTTTTGAAACATACAATTATCCATATAATTAACCATTAATTTCGCTTTGAAAGAACGTTAATTAACGTATAATTAGACGTTAATTCTTTTTTTTGGGGGGGCGGTGAGAGGTATTGGTGAAATTATATGTTTTAAGATATTGTGTAATCCGCAAAAAAGCAGTAATTTTGCAGGCTGTAGCGTAAGAGCAGAATATGGGGTAGATTAAGCGGCTGTATAGGGCTGTTTTTGAAAGAAATAACAAACTTAACAATATAAGTTGGGGCATTCCAAACATAGAGTAAGTCCCCGTTCATTTTTTATTTACCTTTTGCGCAGATATAGAAAAGCGCAGTTGTCTAAAGTACGCGGATGCAAAAGTCTGACTTTATCATTGAGGTAAACCATGTCTCGAAGCAGTTTGAGGATGGGAAGTTTGCCTTAGACGATGTGAGCCTTCAGGTTAAGAAAGGCGAGTTTGTAACAATCTTGGGTCCTTCGGGCTGCGGCAAGACCACGCTGCTACGATGTATAGCGGGTTTCCAGGTAGCGACGTCGGGAGACATCCTACTGAACGGCGAGGACGTAACGGAGATGCCACCGCACAAGCGACCCGTGAACACGGTGTTTCAGAAGTATGCACTGTTCCCCCATTTGAACGTATTCGAGAACGTGGCTTTCGGGCTGAAACTGAAAGGCGTGGCGAAAGCCGAGATGGAGAAGCGCGTAAAGAAAGCGCTGAAGATGGTGAGCATGTCGGACTACGAGTACAGGGACGTGAACTCGCTGAGCGGCGGTCAGCAGCAACGCGTAGCTATTGCACGGGCTATCATCAACGAACCCGAGGTGCTGCTGTTGGACGAACCACTGGCGGCTCTCGACCTGAAGATGCGCAAAGACATGCAGATGGAACTGCGTGAGATGCACAAGAAACTGGGTATCACGTTTATCTACGTAACCCACGACCAGGAGGAGGCACTGACGCTGAGCGACCGCGTGGTGGTGATGCGCGAAGGCAAGATACTGCAGACAGGTACCCCGAGCGACATATACAACGAGCCGAACAGTTGCTTTGTAGCGGACTTTATCGGCGAGAGCAACCTGCTGGACGCCACGATGGTGCGCGACCGGTTGGTGCATTTCTGCGACCGCGACTTCGAGTGCGTGGACGAGGGTTTCGGCGAGAACCAGGAGGTGGATGTGGTGGTGCGCCCCGAGGACTGGTATATCGGGTATGCCGACGAGGAACAAAAGACAAAAGACAAAGAACAAAGAACGAAGACTGGGGACGCGTTAGATCCTGTGGCGGCAGCCGATGCGGAGGATTATACCGACGCTCCGTGGCAGTTGTACGGCACGGTACAGAGTTGTATCTTCAAGGGCGTGCATTACGAGATGACGATGCTCACCGACAACGGCTACGAACTGATGATACAGGACTACCACGCCTACGCCCCCGGACGCAGAGTGGGACTGGTGGTGAAGCCGGAAGATATACAGGTGATGCGCAAAGCCCGCCTCTGCAACACGTTTGAGGGCAAAGTGCTCGAGGACGGCAAGGTGGAGTTTCTCGATGCGGAATGGGACATAAGCGACCGCATGGCGGAGCGTTTCAGCGCAGGCGAAGAGGTGGACGTGGAAGTGGATTTCGAGCGTGTGAACCTGCAAGACGACGAGGAAGACGGTGTGCTGCAAGGCGAGGTGTATTTCATTCTCTACAAGGGCGACCACTACCATCTGCAGATACGCACCGACGACGGCGACGACCTGTATGTGGATACCAACGATGTGTGGGACGACGGCGACCGTGTGGGCGTGAAGATCGCGCCGAGTTATATCCGCCTCTACAAGAAGCAGGACAAAGAACAAGGGACAAAGAACCAAGAAACGGGCGGCGATGAAAACAAGTAAATGGAAACATATGCTGCAGTCGCGGCGTACGTGGGCGTGGCCCTATGTGCTGTTTCTGATCTGTCTTGTGCTGCTGCCGCTGCTGCTGATCGGCGTGTATGCGTTCACCGACCCGCAGGGGCATTTCACGATACAGAATTTCGTAAGTTTCTTTACCAAATTGGAGGCGGTAAACACATTTATCTATTCGCTGGCGATTGCGCTGATAACCACTATTATCTGCTTGGTGATCGGCTACCCTGCGGCATATATTATGGCGATGCAGTCGTTCCGCACGCCCGCTGTGATGGCGATACTGTTTATCCTGCCGATGTGGATTAATTTTCTGCTGCGTACGATTGCCACGGTGGAACTGTTCCATATGTTCGGTCTGCCGCTCGGCGAGGGAGCGTTGCTCTTCGGTATGGTGTATGATTTTCTGCCGTTTATGATCTATCCGATCTACAACACGCTGCAGAAGATGGATATGAGCCTAGTGGAGGCGGCGCAAGACCTCGGGGCGAACCGCTTCCAGGTGTTTACCAAGGTGATTGTACCGCTGTCGATGCCGGGTGTGTATTCGGGTATCATTATGGTGTTTATGCCTACGGTATCGACGTTTGCCATCTCGGAACTGCTGACCCACAACAAGATAACGCTTTTCGGTTCGCTGATACAGCGTAGTTTCTCGGAGGGCGGTATCACGATGTGGAACTACGGTGCGGCGCTGTCGCTTATCCTGCTAATCATCATAGGGATGACCTCGTTCTTCGGACAGAAAGACGAGAATAACAGGGAAGGAGGTATCGTATGAAAAACGGTTCGATGGTGGAACGCCGCGGCTTCTGGTCGCGCTTTGCGGGGCATGCGTATCTGTGGCTGATACTGGTGGTGCTGTATGCGCCGATACTCCTTATATTTATATTCTCTTTCACCAAAAGCAAGGTGTTCGGCAACTGGACGGGCTTTACCTTCGGTCTGTATGAGAACCTGCTGACGGGCTATGACTATGTGGATCAGGTGCAGGTAGATCCGAACCTGTACAGGGCGATGCTCTATACGGTGATTATCGCCGTGTCGGCAGCGGTGATTTCCATGCTGCTCGGTACGCTGGCGGCGATAGGTATCTACAATATGCGCCAGCGCGACCGCAGGATCATCACGTTTATGAACTCGATACCGATGATCAACCCCGATATTCTGACAGGTATATCGCTGTTTCTGCTGTTTGTGTTCCTCGGGATAAGCCGCGGTCTGGCAACGGTGATCATCGCCCACGTGGTGTTCTGTACGCCCTACGTGGTGCTGAGCGTGATGCCGCGCCTGACAAAGATGAACCCGAATATCTACGAGGCGGCACTCGACCTCGGGGCGACGCCGTTTCAGGCATTGCGCAAGGTGCTGATGCCGGAACTATGGCCGGGTATGATTTCGGGCTTTATATTGTCAATTACGCTGTCGATTGACGACTTCGGCGTAACGTTCTTTACCAAGGGCAGCAACGGATTGGAGACGCTGTCCACCTTTATCTATGCCGACGCACGCAAGGGCGGTCTGACCCCCGAGTTGCGTCCGCTCTTCAGCCTTATCTTCCTCACCATACTGGTGTTGCTGTTGATAATAAATCTTCGTACAAACAAACAACAAAAAACAATCAAAAAGAAATGAAACGTTCCTTTTTTGCTTTGGTGCTGATGGCAGCACTGACTTTTGCAGGTGTAACCTTTCCGGCTTCGGCTTCGGCAGCCGACCGTGCGCACACTCTGAAGGTGTACAACTGGGCAGACTATATCGATATGGACAATGTGCTCAACAAGTTCCCCGAGTGGTACAAGGCACAGACGGGCGAGGACGTAACGATACAGTACTCGACCTTTGACATCAACGAGTCGATGCTCACCCAGATAGAGGTGGGACACGAGGACTATGACGTGATTTGCCCGAGCGAGTATATCATTGAGCGTATGCTCCGCAATAACCTGCTGCTGAAGATAGACAAGAACTTCGGCGAGACCCCCGACTATACCACCAACGTGGCTCCGTTTGCCGTAGAGAAATTCCAGCAGATGGCTCCCGACAGCAGCGTGAATGTGGCGGACTATACGGTGGGTTATATGTGGGGAACGACGGGTATTCTGTTCAATACGGCGTATGTGGACGCTGCAGACCTGCAGTCGTGGTCATTTCTGACCAATCCGAAGTTTGCGGGCAAGATCTTTATGAAGGATGCTTTCCGCGACATCTATTCGTGCGTGGTGCTGTATGCCTACCGCGATGAGATTGCCCGCGGCGAGGTAACGCGCGACGAACTGGTGGCACACATCACGCCGGAGCGTATCCAGCGTGTGGAGGATACGCTAAAAGTAGCGAAGAACAATATCGCCGGTTGGGAAGTGGACTTCGGTAAAGAAGAGATGTGCAAAGGACAGACATGGATGAATGTATCGTGGTCGGGCGATGCGCAATGGGCGATAGACGAAGCCGCCGAGGGTGTGGAACTGGCATATATCGTTCCTAAAGAAGGGTCGAATGTATGGTTCGACGGCTGGTGTATTCCGAAATATGCCGTAAACACCAAGGCAGCCAGTTATTTCATCAACTATCTCTGTATGCCGGAGAATGCCATCCTGAATATGGAGGAGATCGGTTATGTGAGCGTTATTGCTTCGCCGGAGGTGTTGGAATGGGCGGACGATGCGGCAGAGAACGAGGAAACGGCGGACTTGAGTTACTTCTTTGGCGAGGACGCTACGGCAGTACATGCCAATCAGGTGCTTTACCCTGACAGGAGTGTGATTGAGCGTTGCGCCTTGATGCACGACTGCGGCGACCAGACCAAAGATATGCTGGAGATGTGGAACCGCGTGAAAGGCGACAACCTCTCGAGCGGAATGGTGATTTTCCTGGTGGTTGTGCTGGTTCTGATAGTAGGTGGTATCATTTTTGCTGCTGTCAATAAGAACAAGAAGAAGGCGCAGCAGCGCGGACGGCGGAAATAAAGACAGGAACTGACCGTCTGCGCTGACAGTAAGCCAGGCGGATGACGGGTGGATGTCAGGTGGATAGGCTTTGCTTTCCGCCTGCATTCTGTACCTATACTATACGGAATCACCTACTAATCACCCACTAATCACCCACTAATCACCTACTCTTGTAAGCACGAAGTATAACACCGATAATACAACTGATATGAAGCGAATAATCCGAACATTGGTACTGCTTGCGCTGTTGTTGTGCGTGGCGGAAGGCTATGCGCAACAATCGCAGATGGAGACCGACTACAACCGTATTGCAGAACGCTTTGAGGCACGCGACAAGAGTTTGCAGAAAGACCTGAAAACCTATCTGCAGAAATACCCATACACGACCTACGAAGACGAGATACACTTTATGTCGGGCGTGCTGCAAGCTGAGAAAGCCAAATGGAAACAGGCAAGCAAGGAGTTGGAGCAGGTGGAGCATACGGCTCTGACCCGCCCGCACCAGACGGATTATCAGTTCTATCGCGGTTACTGCTACCTGATGCTGCAGGAGTATTCGCGGGCGGTGGTCTATTTCGCGCAACTGAAAAAGACCGCCAACCCCTACACGACGAAGGCGACGTACTACTATGCCTATAGCCGGTACAAACAGCAGAAATACGACAAGGCATTGCCTGTGCTGCTGTCGCTGGAAGATGTGAGCGAGTACCAAAAGACGGTACCCTACTACATCGTGCAGATCTATTACGCGCAGCAGGAATACACCGAGGTGAGGCAGCGTGCGGAGGCTTTGCTGGCAGCGCAGCCCGACAACGGGAACAATGCGGAACTGCACCGTATGCTGGGTGAGATGTACTACCTGAAGGGGACAAAGAACAAAGAACAAAGAACAAAGAACGAAGACCTGAAAAAGGCGGTGGAGCATTTGCAGGCGTATGAGAAAGCCGTGCGCTCAACCGATGTGCCGCTAGTGCGCAACGACCTGTACCTACTCGGTATGGCGGAATACCAACTCGGGGCGTACAAAGAGGCGGTCGGGTATCTGAAGCAGGTGAAGCAGGAGAATGATACCATCTCGGAGAGCGTGTGCCTGACGCTGGGCAATGCGTATATCCAACTCGGGCAGCCCGAGCAGGCGAAACTATCGTACCAAGCGGCTGCCGCCTATCGGCTGACTCCCGCGGTACGCGAAGAAGCCCTATACAACTATACGCTCTGCACTTATAATTCGTCCACGGCTCTGGGCGAGAGCGTACGTGCGTTCACCGAGTTTCTGACCGAGTTTCCGGACAGCAAATACGAAAACGAGATCTATGCGCTGCTGAGCGATGCGTTTGTGCGGTCGCGCAACTATGCCTCGGCGTTGTCGGTATTGGATTCGATAGACAACCCGATGCCCAAGATGCTGCAAACCAAGCAGTATCTGCGTTACCAGTTGGGTGTGGACGCTTTTCTGCAAAACAAGATGGAGCAGGCACGCGGACGTATGACGGAGGTGATAGACCACAATACCGAGTCGGCGCAATACACCACCGAGGCATACTACTGGCGTGCGGAAGCCGACTACCGGCTGCACGACTACGACGCTTGCATTGACGACCTCAACAGGTATATGGCGCAGAGCGATGTGCGCCGATCGAGCAACTACCTGCAAGCCGACTACCTGGGTGGCTATGCGTATTTTGCGCAAAAGGACTATCCGAAAGCGCAGACACGGTTCTTGCGCTATATCGACAATGCCGACCCCAATGACCCGACCTATGCCGATGCGCTCAACCGTATAGGCGACTGCTATTTCAATGCACGCAATTTCCCGTCCGCCATAGCCTACTACGGTCAGGTGGTGGACAAGAACGCCACGGGAGCGGATTATGCCACGTTCCAGCGCGGTTATGCCCAAGGTTTGCAGCACAAGTACAACGACAAGATCAACACAATGCGCACCCTTGTATCGCGCTATCCGAAATCGGACTATGCGGACGACGGTCTCTACGAGACGGCGCGTGCGCAACTGCAATTGGACAACGAGCGTGCGGCGATAGCGTCGTACGAGCAACTGCTGCAGAACTACCCCAACAGCAACCTCGCCCGCAAGGCATCGCTGGAGCGGGCTATGCTCTACCGCAACCTGCACGAGGACGACAAAGCCATTGCCGCCTACAAGCATACGATAGAGACCTACCCCGCTTGCGAGGAGGCTTATACGGCGTTGGACGGACTGGAGGCACTGTATGTGGAGAACGGCAACATCAGCGAGTATCTGGCTTATACCAAGCAACTCGGGCGTATGAATATGCAGGTTACCACGCAGGACGACTCGCTGAGTTTCGCCTCCGCCGAACTGCAATATATGCAGGGCAACTATCAGCGTGCGGCAGCGGCGTTGGCAGTTTATCTGAACAAGTACTGCTCGGGCAGCCGCTATTGCACCACGGCACAATACTATATTGCCGATTCGTACTACCGTCTGGGCGAGAAAACCGATGCGTTGCGCGAGTACAAAGCATTGACCGACATCACGGGCAACCCGTATATGGAAGAGGCGTGTATGCGTGTGGCAGAACTGAGTTACGACGCACAAGACTACCGCACCTCGCTGGATTATTTCTACAAAATGCTCTCGCAGGCGTCCGACCATGACAAGATCAACATCGCCCGTCTGGGTATCCTGCGTTGCAGTTACTACATGGGCAACCACCAATCGACGATAGATATCGCCACGCAGATACTCGCCGACGAACCCGTGGCGGACGATGTACGCAAGGAAGCACTCTACAACCGTGCGAAAGCCTATATCGCCTTGTCGCAATACGAACAAGCTATCAGCGACCTGACCCCGCTTGCCAACGAGGTGCGCACGGCTACGGGCGCAGAGGCTAAATACTTGCTTGCCGATTGTCAATTCCGCCTCGGAAACCTCGACAAGGCTGAAGCGGAGGTGATGTCGTTTGCAGGGATGAATACGCAGCAGCAGTACTGGTTAGCCCGTGCATTGGTGCTGCTCTCGGACATCAATATGCGCCGCGGCGATGATTTCCAAGCCCGGCAGTACCTGCTGACACTGCAAGCCAACTACCGCGGTGAGGATGATATACAAACGCTGGTGAGCGAGCGCATTGCCGCCCTCGATGAGAAAGAAAGAGAACAAGTAGTAGAACCCGAAAGCGAAGACTGATATGAAACGCATACTCCTCATTTTGAATTCTGCATTATGCATTACGCATTACGTATTAGCACAGGATAGCACCCTCAACCGCAATGTAACGGTGGAGCGTGAGTTCCAACCGGTGGTGCAGTCGGCGGGCAAAATCAACGTCCGTCCGAAAGTGCTGGAGACGACCCTGCCTGCCGCAGAGGTGCATTATTCCGATTATAATGCTATGCTTTCGCCTGCTTTTAACACCAATTCGCTCCTGAGCCAGCCGATGCGTTTCTCTGCGCCTCACCAATACAACGGATATGTGCGGGGCGGACTGGGGCATACCAATACGCTGTTTGATTTCGCTTATCATCTGGACGACAAGCGGAACAGCATTCTTGATGTCTATGCCAACCATCGTGCCGAGTGGGGGCGGCGTGCCAATAGCAACACCCGTTTGGGGTTCGGTTTCCGCCATACGTTCTCTACGTGCGACCTCTATTTCGGTTTTCGGGGTGTCAACCGATTCTATACCCGCTACGGGCGGTATTACGACGGCAATAAGGGACTGACGGTGGCGCATTACAGCGATTTGCAGCCAGAGGACAAGCAGAATATATGGATGGTGGATGCCTTTGCGGGGGTGAAGAGCAACAACAGATCGGATATACAATACAAGGCGCAAGTGGGCTATACGCTTTTTGCACTGCCCGACTATGTATCCGAACACCAGGTACGTACCACTGCCAACATCGACTGGAGCAGCGATGCGCACCACGTGGGCGGCAATGTCTATGTGCAGAACTCGTTTCTGCAAACCGACCAAGTGGCAGACACGTTGTTCAACTCGCGCCACGCATTGCGTATCGAGCCGTATTATGCCTACCGGGGTCGCCGTTTCTCCATCCATACGGGGGTGAACTTTGATGTCAATATCGGTCGCGGGCAGTTCTTGTCCGGTTTGGAGCAGGTTACGTTTGCGCCATCGCCCAAGGTGGAGTTTGAGGCACAGATAGCCAAGAAATGGCTCACTATGTATGGTATTGCGCAGGGCAGTCTGTCCACGGGGACGCTGCAAGCCTATATGGAGGGGCTTCCCTATCGTGCCATTGATCCGGGGATTACATCGCACCACGTGGCGGGCTATACGCCTATTGATGCGCAACTCGGTTTCCATATCCGCCCCTATCGCGACCTGCTGATTGACATCTATGGCGGCTATGCCTATCAGAAGAATAAGATCACCTCGGTGGCTACGGTGGAGCAGATTACCTCCCCCGCCGGTGTAACCATCCTGCCCGGTACGTTCTCCTATTTCTATGGCGACTATGGTCGCGGCAAGATAGGAGCAGCATTCTCCTATCATTATCAGGATATTATCAATATCCACCTGTGGGGGAACTACTATTTCTGGCAGGCTTTCCGTCAGGAGAACATAGAGAATGGCAATTTCACCAAGGCTTGGTATAGCGTGCCGGTGCGTGCAGACGGAGTGTATGACCGTGCTGCGTGGGATATGGGGCTTCGTATTGACGCCCGTATCAACAAGCATTGGACGCTCTATAGCGACAACCGTTTTGTGGGCAGCCGCACCGCGTTGGTGTCAATGCCCGATGCCAACGGTTCGTATGAGCGCACCCTCAAACCGATTGTCCAACTGAGCCTCGGTTGCCAATATGAGACGGTGGTTGGCAGCAAGTCGTTCCGCGAGAAAACCACGCAGCCCAATCTGGCGGTGTTCTTCCAACTCAACAACTATATTCACCGCCGCAACGACATTTGGTACGGGTATCAGTCGCAGGGTATCAATTTTCTACTGGGAGTAACCTATAAATTCTAAATCAAAGGGAGAAAAGATAGTCCAATGCCTCTGCGATAGCGGAGGCGGGCAAAGTCCGGTTGATAACCGGTTCGCCGATGTTGCGCAGGAGCGTGAAATTGGGGAGTATTTCCGCCGTTGTACCGTCTGCAGATGAGGCAACGGCGTTTTTTTTGTCCTGCGACATCAGTTCCATAAGACGCGACTGCTCTTTGCAGTTGCAGGTGGGGCGTCCGTAGTATTCCGACATTATGCGGGTCAGTTGCAGCAGCGGTTCGCGCAGGCAGCCGAGATGTACGACACTCAGATAGAGTTCGGCAACCATTCCCCATAGGACGCAATAGCCGTGCGGAGGCTGCGGCTCTGTGTGTTGCTCCAAAGACAACGACTCAATGGCGTGCCCCACGGTATGCCCGAAATTCAGTGCGTGGCGCAACCCTTTTTCGTGCGGGTCTGCCGCTACAATCCGTTGTTTTACAGCCAGGCTTGTTTTTATCAGCGGTGCAAAAGCCATAATATGCCCCCGCGCCTTATCAGTACGCATAGCCCGCAGGTAGCCCTCTATGTCAAATGCCAAGAGTTGTTGCCAATCGCTTTCGGACGACAGCAGGGCGTGCTTGAGCATCTCGGCAAAGCCGCTCAGGAATTCCCGCTCGGGGAGTGTCTGCAAGAAAGTGGGGCAGACAATGGTCTCTATGGGTTCGGCAAAGATGCCGATACAATTCTTCAGTCCGTGGTAGTTAAACCCCGTCTTCCCGCCTGTTGAGGCATCCACCATAGCCAGCAGTGTGGTGGGGATATTCAGAAAGTCAATCCCGCGTTTGTAGGTGGCTGCCGCAAACCCGCCGAGATCGGTGGTCAGTCCGCCGCCTATGTTGACAAGCAGTCCTTGGCGGGTGATATGGTGTTCGAGCAGGAAATCCCATATCCGCTCCACCGTCTCTATCGTCTTGTTCTCTTCCCCGTCGGGGATAGTCAGAAGCGGGTAATCGTACCCCGCCGAAGTAAGGTGGATATAAGGTGGATATAAGGTGGATAGCAGGCAAATTTGTGTCTGCGGATAATGCGCCGCAATGGGCGCAAGCATACGTTGTAGGTCGTGGGTGAAAAGCATTGTCTATTTTACATCCGCATTGAATTGTATCTGCTGCGAAGTGAGAATATACGGCGATACGATATGCAGGTCGGAGCCGCTGTTCAGTCCCGCAGGTATCGCAACCGTCTTGCTCGCACCGGGCAGCAGTCCTGCCAGCGAAGTGGGAGATTGGGTATCACCGATAGCGAAATACGCATCGCGGTAGAGTGGGGCAACGCCCTCGTTGCAAACGGTTACCCATGTCTGTGTACCATCTGTCTTGCAATCGGTTACGCGGAAACAATACCCGCTTGCCATACCTGCCGACTTGAACCGTGCCGTGGTGCCGTAACTGCCGCTCGGGGCATCGTTGGCTATCATAAACGAGATATGGTATTTCTTAGCCATCTCTTCCCATGTGTGCCCGTACATACCCGCAGGATTAAGGAAATTCTTCTGGTCATCGCTTGTATAGTAACTGATCTCCCCGCCACATACGCCTGTCTGCCAACGGGTTCCCTTGCCGATGGCATTCCAGTTCTCTTCGTTGTAGCCGTCCGACGAACCGATCTCGTGTCCAGCGTGCATAAACGAGTCGTCAAACAATCCGAACTGCAACGCCATCAGTGTTTTGTCCGCCACTATGGGGCTGTACGAATCGTCGGCAGCGTCAATCGAGACAGACCACGGAATACGCATCACGGATGCCAAATGTTGGAAAAACTCTTTCTGGTAGGCTTTCGAGGGGAAATTGGTGCCGAGTTTCAGACCGGTGCCATAGATATGATATTCCGACCAATGCCCGAATCCTACTTCCAAAAAGGCAATACGCGGGTCGTCGTTGTAGCGGGCGGCAAGATCGGTGTAGAACTGCTTGGTGAACCATTGCAGTTCGCTGTTGCTCCAATCGGCATAGTAGGTCGGTCCGTCCCCGCCGGGGTTCTTGCTATAGGTCTCCTTGTAGTCCGACATATCTTTGATGTATTGCGGTACAGCGGTTGTTCCTTTCTTGCCGTCCACATCGGTGCTGCCGGGATACTCGTAGCGGAAACGGATAATCGCCTGGTGTCCGCGCGAGGCAATATCGTTGAGGATTTTTTCGAAGTATGACCAATCGTACTGGATTTTGCCGTCTTTCTTTCCCGTCACTACCTTGCACGGCAGGCAGTAGTGGAACTCCAGACTGATAGAATACTTATATTCATTGATACGGCTGTGCGATGGCCACATCACGAGGCCTGTCATCGGCTGGACGGCATCTACGCGGTTGCTCACCGCCACGCGACGGGTGTCCTCGGATATGGCGGGGGCGGAAAAAGTAATACTGTCCAAGTCGGAAGCGGTGTATTTGCCGTCTTTCCAGAGGTACATCTGCGAGAAAGCAGATACTGTCATCAATACTGTCAGCAGGGTGGAAAAAATGTGTTTCATGAGATGTTTGTTTTTGCAGTACGGGATATTTTTTGTACCTTTGCAAGGTATATCGGTTGCAAAGATACTCATTTTTAAGCACATGGCAAAACAGAAAGCACATTTTTACGTGGTATGGCAAGGGCGCACTCCGGGAATTTACACCTCGTGGGCGGAATGTGAGGCACAAGTAAAAGGCATCGCAGCCAAATACAAAGGTTTTGCCACACGTGCTGAAGCCGAAAAAGCCCTTTCGGAGGGTTTCGAAGCATACCTTGTGCAGGGTGTGAAAAAAGCCACCACCTCTATTGATACCGCTCAATTCAAACCAATCTATCCCGCTTTGGCGGTTGATGCCGCCTGCTCGGGCAACCCCGGAGTGATGGAGTTCCGCGGTGTGATAGCCGATACCGGCACGCAGGTGTTCCACCGTGGTCCATACAAAGGTGGCACAAACAATATCGGCGAGTTCTTAGCCATCGTCTTGGGATTGGCATACCTCAAACAGCACAACCTGCCGTGGGTGCTATACTCCGACAGCCGCACCGCTTTGGCGTGGTTGCGCAAAGGCAAAGCCCAGACCAAACTGGAGCGGACGGCACAGAATGTGGAACTGTTTGATATGCTACAGAAAGCCGAACAATGGCTTGCTCAAAACTCCTATACTACCCCAATCTATAAATGGGATACTGAGCATTGGGGCGAGATTCCTGCTGACTTCGGCAGAAAATAGAATTTCCTTTACTCTACCTTTATATCAGGCACTTCGTCCTGACTGGCATGGATACTCTCCTGCTGGCGGTTGCGCAGTTCAGTTTGCTCACGGCTGACACACATCATTATGCCGAAATAGACGCTGGTTATCAGTGCACTTGTGCCTCCTCGGCTGATAAGCGGAAGCGGTTGCCCCGTTACCGGACCAAGTCCTACCGCCACCAGCATAGAGATCAGTGCTTGGCAGGTGAGCATCAGTGCCAACCCCATCACCATCAACATGGCCGGATAGTCGCCAAAACGCGTGGAAATAAAGCAGGCGCGAAAAAGCAGCCACAGATAGAGCAGTATCACCACCACTGCCCCGACCAAACCTGTTTCCTCCACAATGATGGCATAGATATAGTCAGCATACGCAAGCGGCAGATAATCACGCTCTTTGCTGTTTCCCGGCAGCACTCCAAAGGGGGACTTTCCCCCTCTGGCAATGGCTACGTTGGCATACGCCTCCTGTCGGTTTTCATCGGTTATGACAAACGGTGCATCACTATTGTCAGCCTTTTCTTTGAATAACTTGCGGTCAATACGATTAACCCACGTCTCCGCGCGTCTGAAAAGTCCGGTTAGTTCCTTGTCTCGCCTGACAAAACCGAACTCCACAATGCAATACCCCAATACTAATAATACAATGGCGATACCTGCCATAGAACCCAGGAACTTAAAGGGAATACGTGCCAGTATCCACATCAGAAAGACAATACCGCAAATCAAAATGGCAGTAGAGAGGTTGCTGATTAGTACAGGCAATGCCACCGTTGCTGTAACACCGAGGGTGATAAAGAAATACTTGCGTTTGTCCGCCTCAGTCTTGATACGCGAGAGCAGGTCTGCCACCACGATGATAAGCGACAGTTTCGCCAATTCGGAGGGTTGGATGGTAAAACCGAGAATACGTACCCAACGTGTTGCGTCGTTGAGCGTTACGGCAAACGGGTTATGCGGCACCAATAGAGACCATACTAATATCACGGAAAGAAACAGCAGTGCATACCCGCCTATACGGATAATGTACGACGGCAGAAACTGTATCAGAAAAGCCAGCACCACGCCCGCAACAATAAAGAGGATCTGTTGCCCCACGGGGCCAAGGACGGAATGATCTTTATAGACCAGCATACTCGATGCCGAGAACAGTGCGATAACCGCCACCACAATCATCGATATATATATCGCCCAAAGCGTCTTGTCTGTATTTTGTAAGTTCGGTAGTTTCATTGTATAAACGTTAATTATCGTGTAATTAATCGTTAATTACTTTTTTCTTAGGAACATATAATTAACCACGAATTAACCATTAATTTCCGCATTGAATTTGTTATAGGATAGAATGGCTATCCACCCGTCATCCACCTGATGTAAGGAGTTCTACTCAGCCCACTGGGCTTCGTCTCGCTTCGGCGCTCAGTGTGCTATGCACACCCGCCTTACGCTTCACCACCTGTGTTTGGCAAACACATTCTCCCTGTTCTTTCCCCTGATGTTACCATGAGGATCGGCATCTATTCTGCAGAGTGATTGCGGAGAATTTCCACCGAGCAGTCGCGCCAATGCTGCAGGTAACCTGCCGTCATCTGCATATTGCGTATATCGCTTGCGTCCCATACGGGCATTCCCCACCAGCCGTCTGCCTGCCAGTACTTGAGTTGTCGGCAACGGCTTTGCAGCACATAGACCACCCCGTAGTAGCGGTTGCCGATACGGAAGCGGTCGAGGCAAAGCAGGCGGTGGTGCTGTGGATTGACGATGATATTGCGCCACACGATGTCCGCTCGCTGTAGCGGTTCTGCCTGATAGACATCGCCGTGCAGGTTGATCGTTACCGAGTCGGCATAGATGGCATAGTCGGGTTGCAGATTGACAGGGCGGTTGGTTTCGATAAGCAGCACCTCGTCGCGATAGACAAAACACAGCGAGTCGGGACGGAAAGGCAGGTCGCGCAGTACGCTTTCCGCAAACCGCCTGCCTTTGTAGTTGCTGAGGTTGTCCGCCGAAATAAAATGCGCCCCGTACGAGCCGTCCGACATATTCTGCTCCATCTTCGGCTGGTCGGTAAAATGCCAATAGATATGCGACAAGTTGTCCGTTATGCGTCCCGTTTCCGGTGCATATTGCCAGCGGCCGCCCGACGACAGCCCGTGTACACCTGCACAGGAAGTGAGCAGCCCGAGCAGGGCTATCCATAAAAAGTATTTGTATCGTGTTGTCATTTGCTGTATTCTTCGATTCGTTTTTCCAGCATCTCCACTTGGTGCGGGAGCAGGTCGCCTTTTTCCGCTGCCTCACGGAAAACAGGCAGATATTTCTTCCACATATCCATACCGTAGTGCTGCACCACGACCCAGACGGCAGAGGTGGCATCGCCTATCTCTTTTTTGCCCAACCAGCCGCGTGCGGTGTAGAGCGAGTCCACAAAATGCATGTGGAGCGTGTCGGTGCGCAGCATCTCGCGGCAGAGACTGTCTTTCTCGGGCGCATTGGCATAGTAGGCTGCCACATAGCGGTGGCGGATAGACTGATCCTCGTCCCAGATTGCCATCAGTTGGTCGTACAGCGGGTGTTCGTAAGCGGCTACCGCCCGTGTATAGCGGGCTTGGCTCTCGCCGGCTATCGTCTCCCAGCGGGGATCGCTGTGCAACGCTTGCAGATCCGCATCTGCATCCAGTCGGCGGCTGTACCATTCGGGGAAACGCTCCAGCATAGTTCCGAGACGTTTGAACGCTTCGTCCGTCTGCCCCGCCTTGGCGGCACAACAAGCCGCATTGTAAAAATTGTTGCTGCCTGCGCCCTCACACATCAATGCTTCCCCGTACAGGGCGGAAGCAGCAGCATAATCGCCCGCCATATAGCACGAATCGGCTTGGTGAGCCAGCGACAACAACTTACCGGACGGAGCCAGCGCCATACCCGGCAATACACTTGCTGCCAACAACAATCCTACTGCTAAAATCTTGGTATTTTTCATATTCTATGCATTATAATTTCCGAACAGCCGCCATAAATTGTTCGCCGCGGTCTTCGTATGACTTAAACAGATCGAAACTTGCACAGCACGGTGAGAGCAGCACCGTATCGCCCTCATGTGCGGCTTGATACGCCCCGACCACGGCATCGTGCAGGTTGTCGGTGTCAATAATCTTCAGTCCGAAGCCTCCGAAATGTTCGCGCAGTTTCTCGTTGTGCAGTCCCATAAAGACCAGCGTATGGCATTTCTTGCGCACTAAGTCGTCTATCTCGGAGTAGTCGTTGCCCTTGTCCTTTCCGCCGAGGATCAGCACAGTCGGCGTGGTCATCGATTCGAGGGCGTACCAGCACGAATTGACATTGGTCGCTTTCGAGTCGTTGATAAACCGCACGCCGCGAATGGTTGCTACATATTGCAATCTGTGCTCCACACCGGCGAACTGCTGCAGGCTCTCGCGGATGACATCGTTCTTAATGTGCAGTATCTGTGCTGCTATTGATGCCGCCATAGAGTTGAGTTGGTTGTGTTTGCCTTTCAGACTCAACTGCTCCACCGGCACTTGCAACGGTTCTGCGACATTGACCATCAGGTTATTATGTTCAATCCACGCAGCATTCACGCCGCCGATATTCTTTGCCGACTCACAGGGTGTCTCGAAACCGAAAGGATAGAGCGTCGCACCCGGACGCAGTTTGTGTATCTCCTTATCAATCACGGGGTCTTCCGCCCAGTAGATAAACGCATCGTCCTGGGTCTGGTTCTGCGTAATGCGGAACTTGGCATTCACATAGTTCTGAAAATCAAATCCGTAGCGGTCGAGGTGGTCGGGCGTGATATTCATAAGAATGGCGATGTTCGCACGGAAATCGTACATATTGTCTAATTGGAACGACGAAAGTTCAATCACATAGTAGTCGTGCTTCTCATGTGCCACCTGCAAGGCTAACGAATTGCCGATATTTCCTGCCAACCCCACATTCAGCCCCGCACGGTGCAGAATGTCGTAAATCAGCGAGGTGGTGGTCGTCTTGCCGTTGGAACCCGTGATACAGATCATCTTCGCATCGGTGTAGCGAGCGGCAAACTCAATCTCGGAGATAATGGGCGTGCCTTGCGCCTGCAGTTTCTGTATCATCGGGGCGGTCAGCGGGATACCCGGACTCTTGATTACCTCGTCGGCATTGAGAATAAGCGACTCGCTATGCTGTCCGTCCTCCCATGCGATGCCGTTTTGGTCAAGCATAGCGCGGTATCCGGGTTTGATTTCCCCCATATCGCTCACAAAGACATCAAAGCCTTTTTCTTTGGCGAGTATCGCGGCTCCCGTCCCCGACTCGCCCGCTCCAAGCACTACTATTCGTTTCATAGGTAACATAAATTTGCGTGAATAATCTGTGTTAAAGAAAACGTTAATTATCGTATAATTAGACGTTAATTTTTCTATGGAATGAGTTGCATATTCTTATCTACCAAATAACACATATTTTCTTGTGAATCATATACCCATCGTTCCCCGATAAGACTGCGCTCTCCGAAATTGATAAGTAATCCGACAGGTTTCTTTGTAATTCTTAAATAGTTACAAAGTTGCGCACGATGATCCGCTGTCAAATGTGAAACCGATTTCAATTCAACAATAATATCGCCATCTACTAAAAAGTCTATTCTGTATCTTTTTTCTAAAGTATGATGTTTATAACGAATGTAGATTTCTTGCTCTCTTAAATTAGGAATATGCATATCATTAAGTTCTAAATGAAGAGCCTCTTGATAAATAGGTTCCAACAAGCCGAAACCTAACTCATGATGCACTTCCATAGCAGCACCAATGATATTATAAATTTGCTGTTTGTATCTTTGGTATATCATAATTAACGATTAATTATACGATAATTAACGTTTTATTATCGTATTTTCAATGTTAGTATCGTCAATGCAGCGAGAATCATTGTTACAATACAGAACCGCAGGACGATTTTTGTTTCGTGGTGCAGTTCGTTGTTCCCTTTGAACTTTACAATACACGTCGGGTCGTTGCGCAACACCTGTTCCATCGAGGTACGATAGTGGTCGTGCAGGGGCGTGCGTTTCCATACACGGATATGCTTGCCGCGTTTCTTTGCGAATTTGTACACCTGCGTTTGTACAATCACCGACACGCTCTCCATCAGGAACACCCCGCACAATAGTGGTATCATCAATTCCTTGTGGATAATCACTGCACATACGCCGATGATTCCGCCGATAGTCAGACTGCCCGTATCGCCCATAAAGATCTGTGCAGGGAAACCGTTGTACCACAGAAAACCCACCAATGCTCCTACAAACGATGCTAGAAACACCACCAACTCCTCGCTGCCCGGTATGTACATTACATCGAAATACTCCGCCCATACGTAACTGCCGCTCACGTATGCCAGCACAATCAATGCCACACCGATAATCGCCGAGTTACCCGCACACATACCGTCCATTCCATCGTTTAGGTTCGCCCCGTTGCTTACGGCGGCTACTACGAATATCGTCAGCAGCACGAAAAATATCCACCCCGCACGGTATTTGTTCTCCTCACCGAGAAATGAGAACATATCCGCATAATTGAAGTTGTGATGTTTTACAAACGGAATAGTCGTCTGCGTGGATTTCACCGCAGGTGTCTTGTCCACCACCGTGATATTGTTCTCCACGTGCGTGCGGACTACTTCATTCATTTTTACTTCCGGACTGTAACGGAGCGTCAGCCCCACTATCAAACCGAGCGTAACTTGTCCCGCAATTTTTATCCAACCGTTCAGTCCGTCTTTGTTGTGTCGGAAAGTCTTGATGTAGTCGTCGGCAAAGCCCAATGCTCCGAGTATCAACGTGGTGATAATCATCAGTATCATATACACATTGCTCAGTTTGCCAACCAAAAGGCATGGCAGCAATATGCTGACGATAATCACTATTCCGCCCATCGTCGGCACCCCTTTTTTGGCAACATTGAATGGGTCGGTTTTCTCGTCGCGCTGCGTCTCCGAGATATGCTTGCGTTTCATCAGGCTGATGAAATACTTGCCGAAATAGATACTTACCAGCAGTGCCAGTACGCCTGCCACTATCGCACGGAACGATATATATGTCATCAACCGCGCCCCGGGCAGTTCGCTGAAATATGTAAAGAGAGAATAAAACACTTTTTCTAATTATGAATTATGAATGAATGATGATGAATTAACGGCGTCTGCATGATAATTTATGACCGCCCTATGCTATTTGAATAATTTTTGGTCATATTTGGAGCAAAAATAAATGGCATATTTATGTTTTTTATAGAGCGAAATTTATGGCTAATTATATGTTCCCATAATAATTAACGTCTAATTACACGATAATCAACGTTCTTAATGTTTAGCAGTATTTCCGTATCACCTCGTGGTCGTCAAAGTGGTGCTTCACGCCTTTGATGATCTGGTAATCCTCATGTCCTTTGCCCGCTACGAGAATCACATCGCCCGCCTGCGCCAGCGTGCAAGCAGTCTTGATGGCGGTCTCGCGGTCTTCTATCACGAGCGTCTGCTTCAGTTCCTCCTCGCTCAGCCCCGCCTCCATATCGTGCAGGATGTCCATCGGTTCTTCGTCGCGCGGGTTGTCCGAGGTCAGTATCAGTTGGTCTGAACCGCGTTTGGCTATCGCCGCCATCATCGGGCGTTTGCCTTTGTCGCGGTTGCCGCCGCACCCAACCACGGTAATCAGTCGGCTGCCTTTCTTGCGTATCTCGTTGATTGTCTGTATCACGTTGTCCACCGCATCGGGCGTGTGCGCATAATCCACTATCGCCGTCCAGCCTTTCTCGCTGCGTATCGTCTCAAAACGTCCGTTTACGGGATGCAGTGTCGATAGTACACGCAGCACTTCCGTCTTGTCGAACCCGAGACACATCGCTGCTCCGTAGATACAGAGCAGGTTGCTCACATTGAACCGCCCCACCAGCGGCACAAACACCTCCTGTCCGTTTATGTCCAACAGCATACCGTCGAACCCTTCTTCCAATATCTTTCCATGGTAGTCCGCCATCGCGCGGGTGGAGTAGGTATATACTTTCGCGCGGCAGTTTTGCGTCATCACCAGCCCGTTCTTGTCGTCTTTGTTCGTAATGGCAAATGCCTCTTTTTTCAGTCCGTCGAAGAGGCGTTTCTTGGTATCACGGTAGTTGTCAAATGTCTTGTGGTAGTCGATATGGTCGCGCGTCAGGTTGGTAAACAACGCCCCGTCGAAATCCAGCCCCGCAATACGTTCTTGCGCAATGGCGTGGCTGCTCACCTCCATAAAGGCGTAATCGCACCCCGCATCCGCCATACGGCGCAGCAACCCGTTCAACTCAATCGCATCGGGTGTTGTGTGTGTGGCGGGTATAGCCTCGTCTTCTACATAGTTCACCACTGTCGAGAGCAGCCCTGCCTTGTGTCCGAGCCCGCGCACCAACTTATAGAGCAGTGTGGCGATGGTGGTCTTTCCGTTCGTACCTGTTACCCCCACTAATGTCAGCCGTTTGCTCGGCTCGCCGAACCAACGACTTGCCAGCAGACCAAGAGCGTGGTCGGTGTTCTCCACGAGAATATAGGTCGTGCCGTCGGTGGTAGCGGGCATATACTCCGTGTTGCTCAGCACCACGGCGGCAGCCCCTTTTGCTACACACGAGGCAATGAACGTATGTCCGTCCACTGCCGTCCCCGCTTGCGCTACAAACAAATCGCCCTGCCCCGCCTTGCGCGAGTCGAACTGTATGCCCGCTATCTCTTTGTCGGTCGTCCCGACTGTCTGCTTCACCTCTATGGCTTGCAGCAATTCCTTCAGTTTCATATCGTATTCAAAACTAATTCAACTAAATATAAATTTCTTTTTATTTCCTTTATTTCTCTCGCACCGCTTCGTAGGTGCGTAGGAATAACAATCCTTAAGCCCCCTCTTTGAGGGGGTTGGGGGAGTCCTATCTTTTCTCCAGCACCTTGTTCCCCTCTTTGTCAAATACATAGCACCCCGTGCTGGCCATCGTCTTTTCGGCTATTTTTCTCACCACCGTTCCGCAGTCCATGCCCGCATCGTAGGTTCCCCGTTTGGCAGGGTCGTTGATGACGCAGATACACGTATATTGCGGGTCTTCTTCAGGGAAATAGCCCACAAAAGTCAGGCGGTGCCGGTTGCTTGTATAGCGTCCGTTTACGAGCAACTGCGCCGTACCGGTCTTACCTGCGATGTGTACCATGTTGCTTTGCGCTTTGCGTCGCCCCCATGGGTTCACCGACGCTGTTCCCAAGCGGTTGTCCCATACTACGTCGTGCAACGCACCTTGTATATCCCGCAGCGTGGACGAACTGCAGATTGATGACTTTACCGTCTCTGTGCTGTAGCGTTCTACGGTCTCGCCGTTCTGCTGTATCTCTTTTACCAATATGGGGCGGATCATTTTGCCGTCATTGGCAATGGCGTTGTAAAACATCATCATCTGCATCGGACTCATCTCCACCGAATATCCGTACGACATCTTGCTCAGCGTTACCGTATCTCTCGGCACGTCAATGCGGTTTTGTTGCGCACCGGGTATCTCGCAATAGACGCTGTCTAATAACCCCATTTTGCCTATACGGTTCACAAATTTCTTTGCGCTCCCCTCGTAGGCGTGCGTAATCAGTTTTGCCATTGCGATATTGCTTGATACCGCCAAGGCTGAACGCAAGGTGTAAACCGTGTCGTGTGGGTGGGCGTCTTTGTGACGAACTTTGATATAGGTCCAACCGTCTTTATATACACGTACCGTGTCGTCTATATCCGCCTTGCCGTCGTCCAATGCTGCCATCATAGCAATGGTCTTGAAAGTCGAACCGGGTTCCACGCGTGTTACGGCGTGGTTCTTCATCTCGCAGTAGGTACCGTCGCTCGTGCGGTCGAGGTTCACAATGGCTTTTACCTCCCCCGAGTGCGTCTCCATCAGTATGCAGCAACCCCATTCACCATCTATTATACCCAACTGTTGTCGCAAGGCTTTCTCGGCTATATCCTGCAAATCGGTATCTATAGTCGTTACCACATCTAACCCGTCCTCGGCTTCTTCTATCGTTACATACTCCGTCCGTCCACCGATACGCTGACGCGCACTCATACCATCCGTGCCGCGCAGTTGCGCCTCAAATGCCTTTTCCAAACCCGCATTGCCATATCCGTCATCGCCGTAGATGCTGCCTATCGTACGGCTCGCAAGATTACCGAAAGGCTTAATGCGCTTGTGCTGCGCCTCAAAAAGAATACCGCTTTTATATTTACCTAAGCATATCGGGTACGACTGTTCCAACCTGCGCTTCTGCAGGTAATCTATGCGCTTAGTGGTTACCTTCAAACGGCTCTTGCCGTTTCTGTATGCGTTGGAAATCAGTTGTTTGTATTCGTCGGCACTGCGGTCGCCTATTATGCTGCTCAGGTTGGCTGACAACGAGTCTATGCTTTCTTTATATAGTTTGCCGTTCTTTTCATGCAGTGCGGGAACACGCGTATCCATATAGATGTAGTATTGCGGCATACTGCTTGCCAGCAGGTTGCCGTTGCAGTCAAGGATATTACCGCGTGTGGCGCGAATAGGCTGATTCACCGCTACTTGCTTGTCTGCTATCGCCAACCAACGCTCGCTGTCAAACACCTGTATATAGACAATCTTGCCTATCACGGCTGCAAAACCCAGCGCAATCACACCGAATATCAGTGCAAAACGCAATATCGTATTTCTCTGCTCGTCCGACACGCCTAATTCATAATTCTTAATTCATAATTCATAATTCATAATTCTTAATTAACTCTCACCGGTGGGGTCGTATTCTCTTTCAGGTCGCTGCCCCGTTCCTCCAAGGTGCGCACTATCTCCGACTGCCGTGTGGCGTTCACCCATTTGGCACTGATAGTCAGATACTCAAACTTGGCATCAAGCATCTCTCTCTTTGTGTCGGTCAACTTGTGTTGCTGGTACATCGACTGATACCCTGCATAGATATAGACAAATACCATCACGATAATCAGCACAATCAGTTTGTACTGTTTGCGCAGCCCTTGGCTCATCAGTTTCTCTCCGTTGAGCCAACTCTGGATATCGTGCGTATTCATTGTTATAGGATCGTTATAGGATGCTTATAGGATAAGCCTCAAAAAGTAAGGTGGATGGCAATCGTTTCTCATTCTGCAAGCCCCCTCTTTGAGGGGGGTGGGGGAGTCTTCTCCGCCACCCGCAGTTTTGCGCTGCGGCTTCTCGGGTTGCGCTCCACCTCTTCTTCGCTTGCCGTCAGCCCTTTCTCTATCAGTTTGAATGGCGTGAGGATGTTCCCGTAGAAATCTTTCTCTATCTTGCCTTCTATGTTGCCTGATCGCAGGAAGTTCTTTACCAACCGGTCTTCCAACGAGTGATAGGTCAGTATCGCAATCCGTCCTCCGGGCTTCAGCAGGTCGCGTGCTGCCACCAGCATCTCGCGCAATGCTCCGAGTTCGTCATTCACCTCCATACGCAGTGCCTGAAATAGCCGCGCCATATCTTTTTTCATACCCGTCGGCACTTCTATCATCCCGTTGTGCATTGTGCATTGTGCATTGTGCATTGTGCATTGTACCAACTGCTCCGTCCTCGTTATCGCCTCTTTCTCCCGCGCCCGCACAATGGCTTTTGCTATCTGCCGCGAGTTCTTCATCTCCCCGTACAAATAGAGTACGCGTGCGAGTGCTTCCTCGCTGTACGTGTTCACAATGTCGGCAGCGGTACGTTTGGCAGATTGGTTCATACGCATATCCAATGGACCTGCAAAGCGGAAACTGAACCCGCGCTCCGCCTCGTCAAAGTGATGGAAACTCACACCCAAATCCGCCAGCAGCCCGTCAATCTCTTCCACCCCATAGTAGTCCATAAAGTTCTTTAGGTACCGGAAATTCCCGTGTACAAACTGCCACCGCGGGTCATCCAACAGAGAAACACCCGTTCTTTCCTCCTCCTCTTTGAGGGGGACGGGGGGAGTCAGATTCTTGTATGCGTCCATATCCTGGTCAAACGAGAACAGACGCCCCTTTGCTCCCAACGCCGCCATTATAGCCCTCGAATGTCCGCCTCCGCCGAAAGTTACGTCCACATACGTCCCCTCGGGCTGTATCTTCAGTCCGTCTATCGTCTCCCCCAACATCGCCGGTATATGGTACACATTCTCCATTGATTATATATCTCTGTGTGAAATTTCCTTTATTTCTTTTGTTTTTCTCGCCGGCATGGCGTAGGAATCTAAACACCCCGCTCTGTAAGTCCCTCCTTTGGAGGGGTTGGGGAGATCCTCATCTTTTGTCTTATCCTGCTCGCCAAATCCTTCTGGTCAAGCCGTTTCTCGCCAAATTTGTCGGGGTTCCACAGCGCAAACCTATCCAGCATACCTACAAACAGCACATCCTGTTGCGCCCCTATCGTCTCCAAGTTCTTCTTTTGTAGCAAGATACGTCCTTGGTTGTCCATATCGAGAAACTCGGCATCCGACATAAACTGCATCAGCAGCATCTGGTCTTCCGGATCCCATTCGTCCAACGCTTGGCGCAACTGCCCCACTTTCTCGTTCCATACCTGCTCGGGGTAGAATATCAGACACTCGTTATCGGTATCACGGCGCATAACGATGCGTTTGCTTTCCGCCTCGTTCAGTATCTTCCGATATACGGCAGGAACGAAAATGCGCCCTTTCTCGTCCGCACGCGCCTCAATATTTCCGATAAATGTACTCATATTCAATAGACTGGAATTGATAGAACTACGAAAGAAGTACTCTGCATATTAATTGTTAATTCTTACTTGTTAATTGTAAAACCGTTGCAAAGATACAACTTTTATTTGAATTACCCCACTTTTCCCCACAAAAAAAATATCTACGCTCTTTTCAACAACTTTTCAACAAAACAAATATTGCTCAAATTGTACAGAATCAGTAAAATATATACTTTATAAACATTGTGGCGAAAAGTGGTGATAATTATTGCTGAAAAACCTCAATGTGGCACTTCCTACGCCCCCTTGTGCTACCAACTACGGTACAAACACGGTAGATACACGGTAGATAATGCGGCGTTTACCGGCGTTTACCCAGGAGTTGACACCAGTATCCCGCCGGGGACGCAGACGCTGAAACTGATACGGCAATATATTCCGAAAGGAATTGATTTTTGCATACTTACGGAAGAATAGATACTGCAAATTCAATATAAGTTCAACCGAAGACTAAGAGAAAAATTAAATTTTATGACACCCGTTGAATGTTTTTCCAAATATTTTTGCTAACTTTGCACTCACTTGTTGAAAGAGTATACAACACAAAGTCCAAATCATAATCATTTTAATAAATCCATTTTGTATGAAAAAACTTTTTATTATGCCAATCCTCGCTATTGCGATGATTAGTTGTGCCCCGTTGGCAAAAACCTATCAGGCGGATGATTATCAGACTGCCGAGCCCGCCGTATCCGTATTATCGGCTGTGTATGCTGAATTGGATGTTACCCCCAAGCGTATCTCTTATGCGGAACGGGTGGAGAAAGACATTACCACAATGACCAATCAGGAGGTACAGCAGATGGTGGAGCAGGAGAAAAAGGTTACTATGGCGAATGCCATTCGCAAGTATGATGCAGACCTGCTTATTGCACCCAAGTTCCATATCTCTACCAAGGATAACCGTGTAATTATTATGGTAGAAGGTTATCCTGCCACTTACAAGAATTTCCGTAATGCTACTGCAGAAGATGCATGGATACTGCAAAAGGCGGAAACGGAAACCACTGCGCCTGCAACTAAAGGCAGCATATTTTCCAATTTGTTTCATAAATAAAGCATACTTGTATGAAAAGTATATATGGAATGATAGGTTTGCTGTGCCTCTGCTCTGTATCAGTTATAGCCGGCAAACATAAAGTGCTGGCTACGGATCCGGTTCGGCATACTGTGGTCAATGTGTCAGAGGTTACAGGTACACAGGTGTCTGATGCTTCGCAAGGCATATACAAACATACCCCCCTGGACGTAGTGGCGCAAGAAAGTCAGACTGACCAATCCTCCGCTGTTTCCGAACCCGCTGCCGCCAAGGTGTATTTCACTATAGAGACAGTTACTGACCAAACCGAGATGGCTTCCGAGCAAGAACTGGAATGGATCAACCATGATGCAGCCGAGATATACAACCTGTATAGCAACAAGCATGATGGCATACTCTATAAGAGTTATCGTTTTGCAGCCAAGAAAATGTATGATGCTCCTACCCGCAAGAATATCAATACGTTGTCCCGTATCAATAAGATAATGGTTAGTTGTGCCTATGACAGACAACAGCAAAAAGTGCTTACCCAATCTCTTAAAAATACGGACACTACAGATGCCAACGCCATCATACGTATTTTTCTTGCAGAATAAAATGCAGAATAAAATGCAGAATAAAGTGTAAATAAAGTGTAGAATAAGTGCAGAATAAAGTGTAGTAACAACGATTGATTGTACTTACAAAAAACTCCCGCCTGACAAAGTCAAGCGGGAGTTTTTTTGTAAGTACTAAAATTTACTTGTTCAGAGCCAGAGCCACGTTTACGGCGCAAGCCACGGTGCAACCTACCATCGGGTTGTTACCGATGCCGAGGAAGCCCATCATCTCTACGTGTGCAGGAACGGAACTTGAACCTGCGAACTGTGCATCGCTGTGCATACGACCCATCGTGTCCGTCATACCGTATGAAGCGGGACCTGCAGCCATATTGTCAGGGTGCAACGTACGACCTGTACCGCCACCCGAAGCCACCGAGAAATACGGTTTGCCTGCTTGGATACGCTCTTTCTTGTACGTACCGGCCACAGGGTGCTGGAAGCGGGTCGGGTTGGTAGAGTTACCCGTGATGCTGACATCTACGTTCTCATGCCACATAATAGCCACGCCCTCGCGTACATCGTCTGCACCGTAGCAGTTCACTTTCGCACGCGGACCATTGGAGTATGCCTTGCGGCGTACCTCTTTCAGTTCGCCCGTGTAGTAGTTGAACTCGGTCTGTACGTAGGTGAAACCGTTGATACGGCTGATGATCATAGCAGCGTCTTTGCCAAGACCGTTGAGAATGATGCGGAGCGGTTTTTTGCGCACCTTGTTCGCCATCTCGGCAATCTTGATGGCACCCTCGGCAGCAGCGAAACTCTCGTGTCCTGCGAGGAAAGCAAAGCACTCGGTGTTCTCGTGAAGCAGACGTGCTGCCAAGTTACCGTGACCAAGACCTACCTTGCGGTCGTCAGCCACGCTGCCCGGGATACAGAAAGCCTGCAGTCCGATACCGATAGCCTCGGCAGCCTCGGCGGCGTTCTTGCAACCTTTCTTCAGTGCAATGGCACTGCCTACCACATACGCCCACTTGGCGTTCTCGAAGCAGATACGCTGCGTCTCCTCGCACGTGAGGTAGGGGTCCAAACCATATTGCTCGCAAATCTGATTTGCTTCTTCAATGCTCTTGATACCATTGGCATTCAAGGCTGCCAAGATTTGCTTCTCGCGACGGTCTTGGCTTTCAAATTGAACTGGACGAATCATAGTCTTACTCCTTTCTTGGGTCAATAGATTTCACTGCGCCCTGCTCCTTGGTCGTGCGACCATAAGTGCCGGTTACTTGTTTGAGAGCCTCGTCAGCGGGAACACCTTTCTTGATAGCGTCCATAAACTTGCCCATGTGCACATATTCGTAGCCGCATACCTCGTTGTCCTCGTCGAGGAACTGTTTGGTGATGTAGCCTTCGGTCAGTTGCAGGTAGCGTACGCCTTTCAATTTCGTGGAGAAGAGCGTTCCGTTTTGGCTTACCAACCCTTTGCCGAGGTCTTCCAAACCGGCACCGATAGCCAAACCGCCCTCGGAGAAAGCCGACTGGCTACGACCGTAAACGATCTGGAGGAACAACTCGCGCATAGCAGTGTTGATAGCGTCGCATACGAGGTCGGTGTTCAGTGCCTCAAGAATGGTCTTACCCGGCAGAATCTCTGCTGCCATAGCAGCAGAGTGGGTCATACCCGAACAGCCGGTGGTCTCAATGAGAGCCTCTTCGATGATGCCGTCTTTTACATTCAGTGTCAGTTTGCAGGCACCCTGTTGGGGAGCGCACCAACCCACACCGTGGGTCAAACCTGAAATGTCTTTGATCTCGGTAGCCTTCACCCACTTGCCCTCTTCGGGGATGGGAGCCGGTCCGTGCTTCGGGCCTTTGGCTACAACGCACATTTCTTGTACTTCTTTACTGTAAATCATGTTTATTGTGGTTTATTGTATTGTTTGTATTTTGCAATACGTAACTTTTTACCTCGCAAAGATACGGCGATTTTTTGAATTATACAACAAAAAAGCGCAAAACGCCCACTCCACTTTGCGAAATAACTCCGTGAACCTCTTGGCATAGTCGGCTGAACAATCCGATAATCACCCGATAATCACCCGATGAAGTCAGCATCAGGGTATATAAAAGGTACGTATCGAATCGCATACGTGGCGGGGATTGCGAAGCAGAGGACGGGTGGAGTAGAAACACTCGCCCGTTATCTCGGGTATGGTGCGGTTGAGGCGCATCTGGCGGCTGATTTCGTTGCCGGTGCGCCATGCGGCAGTTTCTTTTTGCCCCTCAAGGCGATAGGGTGCCATACCGATATAGAGTTTGCAGCCTGCGCTATGCTCCGCCCACCAGTGTGCCAGCACCTCGTAGTCGGCGGCGGGCTTGCCTATCTCCCAATAGAGTTGGGGCACGACATAGTCAATCCACCCCTCTTGCATCCACAGCAGCACATCGGCATAGAGGTCGTCATAGTTGGTGATTCCCGCCCTGGTGGCACTGCCGTTGACCGAATCACGGCTCAGGTTGCGCCAGACGCCGAAAGGCGAGATACCGAACTCCACTTCGGGCTTGAGTGATTGGATGGCTTGGTGTATCTCCCGGATAGCCATATTCACGTTGTTGCGCCGCCAGTCGGCTATGTTGTCGAACCCGCGCGGGTTGTCCTTGAATGTCTGCGCATCGGGTATCTGCTGTTTGCCTGCGGGGTAGGGATAGAAATAGTCGTCCATGTGAATGCCCTGTATGTCGTAGCGGCTCACGATGTCTTCCACCACCATACAGATCCAGTCGCGTGTATCGTCCAAACCGGGATTGAAGTACCACTGTCCGTTGTATTGCCAAAACCATTCGGGATTGCTTTTGAATATGTGGTTCTGCCACATAGCCGTAACAGGTGCTTTGGCGAGATTAACACGGTAGGGGTTGAGCCATACGTGTACATCCATATCGCGCTTGTGCGCCTCTTCTGTCACAAACTCCAGCGGATCCCATTCCGCTTGTCCGCCCCATACGCCTTGACTGCCCGTCAGCCAGTTGCTGATCGGCTCCAATTCCGACAGATAGAGCGCATCGGCAGTAGGACGCACCTGAAAAATGATAGCATTGATACCTATACTATGCAACGAATCCAAGAGGAAAAGCATCTCCTCCTGTTGCTTCCCGGTGTTGCCTACCGCCTCAGGCGTAGGCCAGTCGATATTCGCCACAGTGGCAATCCACGCTCCGCGAAACGTGATGCGGTCGTTTGCCGGCAGGCTGTCCGCCTGACCGTATATACTTGAATAAGCCAACAGCAAAAACAGAATGCCGCAAATTCGTTTCATATACTTTGGAAAAATAGTGTGCATTACGCATTGTGCATTACGCATTGTACTACCCCGTCCTCTACGTGGAAAACCCGTGCTTCGGGGTTCGGACGGAGGATGTCGGTAAGGTGCTGGCGGTCGGTGTCGGTGATGAAAATCTGCCCGAAGCGGTCGCTGTTCACCAGGCGCACGATACGCTCTACCCGCTCGCTGTCCAGTTTGTCAAATATGTCGTCCAGCAGCAGAATCGGTTTGCCGAGATACAACGCCTGTGCCAGTTTCATTGCCAGCAGGTAGGTCTTCTGTTGCCCCTGTGAGCCGACACGCTTCAGCGGATATTCGCCTAGTAGCATCTCAATCTCGTCCTTGTGAATACCCTGACTTGTCCAGCCGAGTATCAGGTCGCGCTGCCGTGTGCGGGCGTATGCCTCCGGCAGGTTGCGGTCGGACAACTGACTGATATACTGCAAACCGACCGTCTCTTTGCCTCCGGAAATCTCGCTGTACATCTCTTGGAACAGCGGAATAAACTGTTCCACAAAGACGCTTCTCTCCTTATATATATATTCCGCCAATGGGACCATCTGCATTTCCAGTACCTCGAACAAGTCCCATGGCACTTGCTCCTGCTCGGCATACTGTTTGAGCAACGTATTGCGCTGTTTGAGCAAGGCATTGTATCGGCTCAGTTGCTCGAGATAGGTCTTGCTGCATTGCGAGATGACCACGTCCAGAAACCGCCGCCGCTCCTCGCTGCCGTCCTCTATCAGTGCTCCGTCCTGCGGACTGACCATCACCAGCGGTATCAAGCCGATGTGGTCTATCAGGCGTTTGTAGTCTTTCTTGCCAAGCCGGAACTGCTTCTTCTGCCCCCGCTTTATCCCGCACGAGATGAGGATTTCCTCCTCTTCGTTGTGCATTGTGCATTGTGAATTATGCATTGAATATGCCCCCTGCACCATTGCCATATCTTCGCCGTGGGTGATGTTCATCGAATCGGTGGCGTTGTAGGCGGACTTGGCAAAACTGAGCAGATAGATGGCATCAAGGATATTGGTTTTGCCCTGTCCGTTAAGTCCGACAAAGCAATTCAGTTTCTCCGCAAAGCCCAACTGTGCCTCGCGTATATTCTTGTAATTGAGTATGTTCAGTTCTCGGAGAAACACTTTTTCTAATTAGGAATGAATAATTATGAATTAGGAATTAAAAGAGTATCGGATAAATTCTCATAATTCCTAATTCCTAATTCCTAATTCATCATTCATCATTCGTAATTATGCATATAACTCCACGTCCTCTCCGGTGATCGTACTGCCGGCAAGGATGATAAGACGTTCTACTACGTTGCGCAACTCGCGCACGTTGCCCGTCCACTCGCGTGCCTGTAATGCCGCAATGGCATCATCTGCAAAAGTCTTGGTGGCAATACGCTGCTCGCTGCATATCTGTTCGGCAAAATAACTGACCAGCAGCGGAATATCACTCACGCGCTCTTTGAGGCTCGGTACGTGGATAGGGATGACATTCAGGCGGTGGAATAGATCCTCACGAAAACGTCCGGCGGCAATCTCGCGTGGCAGGTCTTTGTTGGTGGCTGCCAGCACACGTACATTCACTTTGATAGGTTTGTCGCTGCCTACGCGGGTAATCTCGTTCTCCTGCAATGCCCGCAATACCTTGGTTTGCGCTGCCATCGACATATCGCCTATCTCGTCGAGGAAAAGCGTGCCTCCGTCGGCTTGCTCGAACTTGCCCGCACGGTCTTTGATGGCTCCGGTGAACGAACCCTTGATATGCCCGAACAGTTCGCTTTCGATCAGTTCGCTCGGTATAGCGGCGCAGTTTACCTCCACCATCGGTTTGTCTGCACGGCTGCTGCTTTCGTGGAGCAAGCGTGCCACCACCTCTTTGCCCGTGCCGTTGGCACCTGTAATCATCACACGCGCCTCGGTAGGAGCCACTTTGTTGATGATTTCGCGCACATGCTCAATGGCACTGCTCTCGCCTATCATTTGGTTCTTTTGCTGTGCTACTTTCTTGCGCAGGCTGCTTATTTCCTGTTTGCCGCGCCCTACCTCTACGCGCAGGTTCTTCTGCTCGAGGGCGTTTTTGATAGTGATGAGCAGGCGGTTGAGGTCGAGAGGCTTTTCGATAAAGTCATAAGCCCCTTTTTTGAGGGCTTCCACGGCGGTTTCGATGTCGCCGTGCCCCGAAATCATTACGACCGGGCAATCCACATAGGTCTCGCCCTCGGCGGGTTGTTTGAGTGCCGTGAGCACCTCTATGCCGTCCATCTCGGGCATTTTGACATCGGAGAAAATCAGGTCATACTCGCCTTGCCGGGCTTTTTCCAACCCTTTCTTCCCATCTTCAGCCACATCTACGGTGTGTCCCTCGTCGCCCAAAATCTCTTTGAGCGTATTGCGTATAGCCCGCTCGTCGTCTATCACTAATATCTTAGCCATATTATATCTTTGTTTCCGCTGCAAAGTTACACATTTTTCCGCACTCCCGCAAGAATAGGATTTTACATATCTTCCAAATCCAAGCAGATGGGGTGTAACTTGTATTTAGGTAGTACTTTGTTTTGCAGTTTTTCTGTTTTTGCCAGAAAATCCTGGTATTTTACACGTTTTTTATGCCGTTTCACTTCTGCCACTACCGCTGTTTTCCCATCATTGCAGAGGGCTACAATATCAATCTCGTTTTGTTCGCTTCTGCCGTCCCACCATGCACCTATTTGTGTGTATAGTTGTTGTTCTTGCATTTTCTGACGAAAATACTGCTCTAAGATATGTCCGGAATACACCTCGTAGTCGTTGCGGATAATAGCGGCTAACTGATTGAAATTGAGTGTTTCTATAAGTGCCTGGTTGTTATCCATATAGTGGAACCATGTCTTCAAAAAAATATCTTTTATTTCATAGCGTACAGTCTGCGAATTAGGGCGTGCCATAATCGGACGGTGTTTGGCTAAAATATCGTATGTTTCTTCCAATTTTCGCAACTGCCCGCCAATGGATATGTTCCCGCCAAGGTAATTTTCTATCTCATTCTGTGTGTTGTTGCCGTTGGCGATGGCTTGCAGTATAGAAAAGTAGGTATCGTGGTTTTTGCCAAATTCTTGTACCATCAGATATTGTCCTTCGTCTAAAAAAGGAGAATCTCGTTCCGTAACGGTATTGATTATTGCATCTCGTGTAACGGCTTGCCGGTCGATCAACAGTTCTACATAACGCGGAATCCCGGCTGTAAAGGTATATAATGCCAGTAAATCATCCGGAGTATAGTGCGGATGGTTGTCCGCCAAAATATGCTTGAGTACATCCGTGGTGAACGGGTGCAAATGAATGGTATGGTCTGCCCGTCCGTATAGAGGCTCGGATTCATCTTTGAATATGCGGTGCATCATACTATATATGGAACCGGATACTACAAAGTTGATATGCCGTTTTTTTCGGTATTGGTCCCAATAGTTTTGGATGTCGCTGAAAATACTGCTATTGATGTTCTGGAAATTTTGAAATTCATCAATAACCAACGTATAGGGCTTGTCAATCTGCATTAAAAATTGAAAAACCTGTTCAAACGTTACCATGTCAGGTACAAAGAGACCTAACTTTGCGGCTATCTCTTGACAGAAACTGCGGCATAGAAGTCCCTCGCTTTTTTTCCCTACAAACAAATAAACATACGATTCGTCGCCCAATGCCATCTCTATGAGGGAGGTCTTGCCTACTCGCCTGCGTCCGCTGAGAACGGTCAGTTTGGAGTGTCCGCCATATACGGATGAGCGGATACTGCGTAGTTGCTGTGTCTCTGTTTCCCGATTGTAGAATTTCATAATATGATATTTTTACCGGCGTAAATTTTACGGCTGTTAAATTTGATGCAAAGATACAACAAGTTTTCAACTTGTGCAACTTTTGTGTGAATATCTATGGGGAAAAACAAACAGGTATATAAAAAAAGAGGATTGTCTCACGACAACCCAATCTTTTTACTTAACCTTAAATCTAATACCATGAAAAACACGATGCAAAAGTACGGCATATTTTTGATATAGCCAAATAAAAAGCGAGAAAAATATGTTTTATAGCATATTTTTGTGCATTTTGCAAAGTGAATATATCAAAATAAAGGGAGTGTCCTATGCTGTAAGTGGTAAGAGAAATAAAAGAAATAGTGGAAATGGGGCTTTATTATACTTTCAATAATTGTACTTTCAATATATAGTGTCCATTTAGAAACGCAATTTTGGGGTACACTTTTGCCCCCTGTCAGCC